>PVML01017160.1_pt1 | contig 230759 bp, 209 predicted proteins | sample 1853371 | NCBI WGS metagenome assembly PVML01 (sample SAMN08533508, study PRJNA380276) | Human gut metagenome, whole genome shotgun sequencing project. | isolation source: participant 1, chromium library | host: Homo sapiens | collected 2017
GGTCTGTCATAATCTTGAATGCAAGAGCTGAGAATGGTTCTTCATCTGAAGACTTTCTTGTAACTTCGTTACCGTCCTCGTCAACACCTGTGATATCTGGGATATCTGTAGGAGCTGGCATATATTCGATAACTGCATCAAGAAGTTTCTGAACACCCTTATTCTTGTAAGCTGTACCGCAAAGACAAGGAATAGCTGTACCTTCAATTGTACCTTTTCTTAAAGCAGCCTTTAACTCTGGAATTGTAAGTTCCTCATCATTAAAGAACTTCTCCATAAGGTCTTCATCAAGTTCAGCACACTGCTCTACGAGCTTGTCATGATATTCCTGAGCCTGATCCTGTAAATCTGCAGGAATCTCGCCTACCTGAATATCATCACCCTTATCTCCGTTGAAAATGTATGCTTTCATCTCGAATAAGTCGATGATTCCCTGAAAATCATCTTCTTTTCCGATAGGAATCTGTACAAGAACTGGATTCTTTCCAAGTTTTGTAATAAGCTGATTGCATGATCCAAAGAAATCTGCACCCATCTTATCCATCTTGTTCATGAAAGCCATACGTGGAACATTATACTTATCAGCCTGACGCCATACGTTCTCTGACTGTGGTTCAACGCCGTTCTGGGCATCGAATACACCTACAGCACCATCAAGTACTCTAAGAGAACGCTCAACTTCTACAGTGAAGTCAACGTGACCCGGAGTATCGATAATGTTAATACGATATTCTGGCTGTGTCTTATCTGGCTTACCTTCTTTTTCAGGTGTCCAGTGACATGTTGTAGCAGCTGAAGTGATTGTAATACCTCTTTCCTGCTCCTGGGCCATCCAGTCCATAGTAGCAGTACCTTCATGAGTATCACCAATCTTGTGGTTTACACCAGTATAATAAAGGATACGCTCTGTTAATGTTGTCTTACCAGCATCAATATGAGCCATAATACCAATATTTCTGGTTCTCTCCAATGGATATTCTCTTCCAGCCATCGGTAATTCCTCCTATTATTATTAGAATCTGTAATGAGCAAAAGCCTTGTTTGCTTCTGCCATCTTGTGCATATCTTCTTTCTTCTTTACAGAAGCTCCTGTATTATTAGCAGCATCAAGAATCTCGTTAGCGAGTCTTTCTTCCATAGTCTTCTCGCCTCTTGCACGAGAGTATGAAGTCATCCAACGAAGAGCTAAAGCCTGTCTTCTATCTGGCTTTACTTCGATAGGTACCTGATATGTGGCACCACCGATACGTCTAGCCTTTACTTCGAGAACTGGCATGATGTTGTTCATAGCCTCTTCAAATACTTCAATAGCAGGTCTTTCAGTCTTAGCTGCGACTCTGTCAAATGCTCCGTATACAATCTTCTGTGCTACTCCTCTCTTACCATCAAGCATAATGTTGTTGATAAGCTTAGTAACCACTTTATTATTGTAAATAGGATCTGCTAATACATCTCTTTTCTGAGTATGTCCTTTACGTGGCACGGTTCTTCCCTCCTTAACATAGTGTTGCCAAAAACAGTCATTATAATAACAAATATTGCCATTATAAAGCTATTTTGCAGCTTTTCATTAATTCATCGGTACTCACAAATATTTTATGTGTTCGTGCTTAAGTATATATTAAACCTGCAACCTTCGGATTAATCTAACTCCGGCACTAAATTTAAATATTAATGTGAATAAATCTGTGCTTTTACAAAGCAAATTATAGGATTCTAATTACTTAGCGTCCTTAGGTCTCTTAGCACCGTACTTAGAACGGGCCTGTCTTCTCTTAGCTACACCTGCAGTATCAAGTGTACCTCTGATGATGTGATATCTTGTACCTGGTAAATCCTTTACTCTACCACCTCTGATAAGAACAACGCTATGTTCCTGAAGATTGTGGCCTTCACCTGGAATATAAGATGTAACTTCGATACCATTTGAAAGACGAACTCTGGCAATCTTTCTAAGAGCTGAGTTAGGCTTCTTTGGTGTTGCAGTCTTAACAGCTGTACATACACCTCTCTTCTGTGGTGCAGATACGTCTGTAGCCTTCTTCTGAAGAGAGTTATAACCCTTCTGAAGAGCTGGTGCTGTAGACTTCTTAACAGCAGATTTTCTTCCCTGTCTTACTAATTGGTTAAATGTAGGCATTCCTTTTTCACCTCCCGGAATTAGAATAATTGTTGGTTGCATATTCAGTATAGTCTGAATAAAAAATGCTAATCTGACACACAAAAAAACAGCATGTCACATTCGCACGCTTTATTATTATATAATCTGATATGATAAGTGTCAAGCATTTTTTAATATTTTATATAGGCAGACTAACAAACAGCCGGACACATATCATGCCCGGCTGCCAATGTCATTATTTATTATTCTTCTGTCTCTGTAACAGTTTCTTCTGTGATATTGATTTCTTCATTGTCATCTGTATCAACTGCGGCTGCATTTTCAAGCTCTTCTTCCTGCTCATCTAATGCTTCCTGCTCCTCATCATATACAAGACCTGTATCAAGTTTGATATCCTGATATCTCTTCATTCCTGTACCGGCAGGGATAAGTTTACCGATGATAACATTTTCCTTGAGACCGATAAGTGGGTCAACCTTGCCATTAATAGCGGCATCAGTAAGAACCTTTGTTGTCTCCTGGAATGAGGCTGCTGACATGAATGAATTAGTTGCAAGCGATGCCTTAGTAATACCAAGAATAATTGGTGTTCCTGTTGCTGGCTGCTTACCTTCTTCTTCAAGTCTTTCATTAACCTCTGTAAATTCGATTGTATCAACCTGTGAACCAGGAAGGAAATCTGAATCTCCTGCTGATTCAATAACAATCTTCTTCAACATCTGGCGTACAATAAGTTCGATATGTTTATCGTTGATTTCAACACCCTGAATACGGTAAACTTTCTGAACTTCACGAATCATGTAATCCTGAACTGCACGTACACCAAGAATTCTTACTATATCATGAGGATTTTCAGAACCTTCTGTAATTTCCTCACCCTTTGCAACAATCTGGCCTTCTGTAACTTTTACTCTTGTATCTCTTGATACTGGATAAGCTTTTGAATTGCCTTCGTCATCTGTGATAACAATATCTGTCTTCTTATCAGTCTTTGCAAAACTTACAACACCACCGAACTCAGCAAGTACAGCAAGTGTCTTTGGCTTTCTTGCCTCGAAAAGTTCTTCTACTCTAGGAAGACCCTGTGTAATATTATCACCGGCAACACCACCAGTATGGAAAGTTCTCATAGTAAGCTGTGTACCAGGCTCACCGATTGACTGTGCTGCAATAATACCAACAGCTTCACCAACCTGTACTGTCTGACCTGTTGCCATGTTAGAACCATAACACTTAGCACATACACCGATATGTGAACGGCATGTAAGAATTGTTCTTATCTTAACATGTTCAACACCTGTCTTAATGATTTCTTCTGCACGCTTAGATGTTACAAGGTGGTTAGCACCAAGTATAAGCTCACCTGTCTTTGGATCAACAATATCTTCTGCAAGGAAACGTCCTGTAATTCTTTCCTGAAGTGATTCAAGAACATCAGCCTTTGCATCGCTGTCTGCTGTTGCTTTCTCATTTACAAACTCATAAACGTACATACCAGGTATTGCTCTGCCTACGCTGCAATCATTTTCACGAATAACGAGATCCTGTGAAACGTCAACAAGACGTCGTGTAAGGTAACCTGAATCGGCTGTACGAAGGGCTGTATCTGAAAGACCTTTACGGGCACCATGAGCTGAAATAAAGTATTCCAGAACATCAAGACCTTCACGGAAGTTTGACTTGATTGGAAGTTCGATAGTATTACCTGATGTATCTGCCATCAAACCACGCATACCTGCAAGCTGTTTAATCTGCTGGTTAGAACCACGGGCACCAGAATCGGCCATCATGAAGATGTTGTTATACTTATCAAGACCGGCAAGAAGAGCATCCTTGAGACGTTCATCAGTTTCCTGCCATACCTTGATTACATTCTTATGACGTTCTTCATCAGTAGAACGACCTCTGTAATAGTTCTGTGTAATCTGTTCAACTTTCTTTTCTGCATTGGCAATAAGTTCTTTCTTAATAGGTGGCACTGTCATCTCTGAAATAGAAACTGTCATTGCTGCTCTTGTAGAATACTTATAACCTGTTGCTTTAATATCATCAAGAACTTCTGCTGTTGTAGTAGTTCCGTGTGTGTTAATTACATGCTGTAAAATATCCTTTAACTGCTTCTTTCCCACATGGAAATCAACTTCAAGAATAAGTGCGTTTTCAGGCTTTGTTCTATCAACATAACCTAAATCCTGTGGAAGAATTTCATTGAAGATAAATCTTCCGAGTGTTGATTCAACGTTACCTGAAACCTTCTCGCCGTTGATTTCTCTTGTTACATGAACCATAATCTTTGAATGAAGTGTAATTACTCCATTTTCATATGCAAGAATAGCCTCGCTTATATCCTTAAAATACTTACCTTCACCTTTAGCACCCGGTCTTTCCTGTGTAAGGTAATAAATACCAAGTACCATATCCTGTGAAGGAACGGCAACCGGACCACCATCAGATGGCTTTAAAAGGTTATTTGGTGATAAAAGCATAAAACGACACTCTGCCTGTGCTTCAACTGACAATGGAAGATGCACGGCCATCTGGTCACCATCGAAATCGGCGTTGAACGCTGTACAAACCAATGGATGAAGCTTAATAGCCTTACCTTCTACAAGGATTGGCTCAAATGCCTGAATACCAAGTCTGTGAAGTGTAGGAGCACGGTTAAGCATAACCGGATGTTCTTTAATTACATCCTCAAGTACATCCCAAACATCATTTTCAAGATGTTCTACGCTCTTCTTAGCCTTCTTGATATTTTCTGCAAGACCGCGCCTTACAAGTTCTCTCATAACAAATGGCTTGAAAAGCTCGATTGCCATTTCCTTTGGAAGACCACACTGGTAAATCTTAAGTTCAGGTCCTACTACGATAACTGAACGTCCTGAATAGTCAACTCGCTTACCGAGAAGGTTCTGACGGAAACGTCCCTGCTTACCTTTAAGCAGGTCAGAAAGTGACTTTAATGCTCTGTTACCAGGTCCTGTTACAGGACGACCATTTCTTCTGCCGTTATCAATAAGGGCATCTACAGCCTCCTGAAGCATTCTCTTTTCGTTTCTTACAATAATCTCCGGTGCACCAAGTTCCATAAGACGTGCAAGACGATTATTTCTGTTGATAATTCTTCTATATAAATCATTAAGGTCGGATGTAGCAAATCTACCACCATCAAGCTGTACCATAGGTCTTAAATCCGGTGGAATTACAGGTACTTCTGTAAGAATCATCCACTCAGGCTTTGTTCCGGCATTGATAAATGCCTCCATAACCTCAATACGCTTAATAAGTCTTGCTGCCTTCTGAGATGTTGTATTACTTAATTCTTCTTTAAGTTTTGCTGCCTCTTCTTCAAGATTAACATTCTTTAAAAGTTCAAGAATTGCTTCAGCACCCATACCGACACGGAATGTATTTCCGTACTGGTCGTAAAGTTCTCTGTATTCCTGCTCTGTAAGAATCTTCTTGAACGGAATATCTGTTGTTCCTGGATCAAGCACAATATAAGCTGCAAAATACAGTACCTTTTCAAGGTTCTTAGGACCGATATCAAGAATTAAATCCATACGGCTTGGAATTCCCTTGAAATACCAGATATGTGAAACAGGAGCTGCAAGGTGAATATGTCCCATACGGTCTCTACGCACACTTGCCTTTGTTACTTCAACGCCACACTTATCGCAGACAATACCTTTATCTTTGATTTTCTTATATTTACCGCAGTGACATTCCCAGTCCTTACTAGGTCCAAAAATTCTTTCACAGAATAAACCGTCACGTTCCGGTTTTAAAGTTCTGTAGTTGATAGTCTCCGGCTTGGTAACCTCGCCGTGAGACCATTCTAAGATATTTTCTGGAGAAGCAAGTTTTATCTGAATCTTATCAAACTTCATAGAATTGTTTGATGGCTGCTTGTTTGATTCTTCTGTCATTTTCGTGCTCCCTTCTAAAATTAATACTGCTCTGAATTACCGTCGCCATAATCCTCATCAGCATCGAAAAGTTCATCGATATCATCATCGCTCTCTTCGTACTGAGCTTCACCATTATCATCGACAGTCTGAGTCATATATCCTGAACTCTTGAGTTCGTTCTCATCATCTTTGCTGTTTCTGTGGTATCCACCGTCATCAAGAACTTTCTTGAAATCTGTAACTTCATAATCTGCACTCTCAAGAAGTTTAACTTCGTTATTGTCATGGTCAAGTACACGAACATCAAGTGCAAGAGACTGAAGTTCTTTCAGAAGCACCTTGAATGATTCAGGAATACCTGGCTCAGGGATATTTTCACCCTTAATGATTGCTTCATATGTCTTAACACGTCCTACGACGTCATCAGACTTAACTGTAAGAATTTCCTGAAGTGTATATGAAGCACCATAAGCCTCGAGGGCCCAAACCTCCATCTCACCGAAACGCTGTCCACCGAACTGTGCTTTACCACCGAGTGGCTGCTGTGTAACAAGTGAGTAAGGACCAGTTGAACGTGCATGAATCTTATCATCAACAAGGTGATGGAGTTTGAGATAATGCATGAATCCGATTGTTACCGGATTATCAAAATATTCACCTGTACGTCCGTCACGAAGTCTTACTTTACCATCACGTCCAATCTGAACACCTTTCCATTCAGCTCTGTGAGCCTTATTCTTATCAAGGTAATCAAATACTTCAGGAACGAGCTGGCTCTTATATTTAGCTGCAAACTCATCCCATTCAAGGTTAGCATAATCATTAGCAAGATCAAGTGTATCCATGATATCATTCTCGTCTGCACCGTCGAATACAGGTGTCGAAATATTAAATCCGAGAACCTTTGCCGCAAGGCTTAAATGAATCTCAAGGACCTGACCAATGTTCATACGAGAAGGCACACCAAGTGGATTAAGGACGATATCCAAAGGACGTCCATTTGGAAGGAATGGCATATCTTCAACAGGAAGTACTCTTGAAACGACACCCTTGTTACCATGACGGCCGGCCATCTTATCACCAACTGAAATCTTTCTCTTCTGAGCTATATAAATACGAACTGACTTATTAACACCAGGTGCTAACTCATCACCATTTTCTCTTGTAAATGTCTTAACAGCAACTACGATACCGTATTCACCATGAGGTACTTTGAGTGATGTATCTCTTACTTCTCTTGCCTTTTCACCGAAAATAGCACGAAGAAGTCTCTCTTCTGCTGTAAGTTCTGTCTCTCCCTTAGGAGTAACCTTACCTACAAGTACATCACCGGCACGAACTTCTGCACCGATACGGATAATACCATCTTCATCAAGATCCTTAATTGCATCATTAGCAACTGAAGGAATATCTCTTGTGATTTCTTCTGGTCCGAGCTTAGTATCTCTTGCTTCTGTCTCATATTCTTCAATATGGATAGATGTATATACATCATCTCTTACAAGTCTTTCACTGAGAAGTACAGCATCCTCGTAGTTGTAACCTTCCCATGTCATGAAACCGATTAACGGATTCTTACCAAGTGCAATTTCACCATTAGAAGTTGAAGGACCATCTGCAATAACATCGCCCTTTACAACTCTGTCTCCCTTAAATACGATAGGACGCTGGTTGTAACAGTTGCTCTGGTTGCTTCGTGCAAACTTAGTAAGCTTGTATTCACGAACTTTGCCATCATCTTCTTTTACTGTAATCTTATTAGATTCTGCTGAAATAACTTCACCATCAGCTTCCGCAACAACACATACACCAGAGTCAATTGCTGCCTTATTTTCAATACCAGTTCCGATTACAGGAGCTTCTGTAGTAAGAAGTGGTACGGCCTGACGCTGCATGTTTGAACCCATGAGGGCACGGTTGGCATCATCATTCTGAAGGAAAGGAATCATTGATGTAGCAACTGAGAATACCATCTTAGGCGAAACATCCATCAAATCAATAAGGCTCTTATCAAATGCTGAAGTTTCTTCTCTGTAACGTCCTGAAACTGTGTTATTAACGAAATAACCATTTTCATCAATCTCAGCATTAGCCTGTGCTACATGGTAATCATCTTCCTCATCAGCTGTAAAGTAACGCACTTCATCTGTAACTCTAGGATTCTTAGGGTCAGACTTGTCTACAATACGGTAAGGTGCTTCTACAAAGCCATACTCATTGATTCTTGCATAAGAAGCAAGTGAGTTGATAAGACCGATGTTAGGTCCTTCAGGTGTCTCAATCGGACACATTCTTCCGTAATGTGTGTAATGTACATCTCGAACCTCGAAACCTGCACGGTCTCTTGAAAGACCACCAGGACCGAGTGCTGAAAGTCTTCTCTTGTGAGTAAGCTCACCGAGAGGGTTATTCTGATCCATGAACTGTGACAGCTGTGAACTTCCGAAGAATTCCTTGATAGCTGCTGTTACAGGCTTGATATTAATAAGTGACTGAGGTGAAACACCACTTAAATCCTGTGTTGACATTCTCTCACGAACTACACGTTCCATTCTTGAGATACCAATTCTGAACTGATTCTGTAAAAGTTCACCTACAGCACGAATACGTCTGTTTCCAAGGTGATCAATATCATCCTTTGAACCAACGCCATACTCAAGATGCATATTGTAGTTAATTGAAGCTAAAATATCCTCAACTGTGATATGTTTAGGAATTAAATCGCCGATATTCTTTGAAATTGCTTCCTTAATATCTTCAATATCACTGTTTTCAGCTAAAATCTGGCTTAATACAGGATAAAATACATATTCATTAACGCCGAGTTCTTTTGCTTCTTTATCGCTGATATCAACCCATTTTGTAATATCAACCGCCATATTAGAAAGGATCTTAACACGCTTATTTATAATAGTGCCATCATTACCCTTAACTTCTACTGACAAAAATACTGCCGGAACAGCTGCATCCTGAATCATCTGTGCAGATTCTCTGTCAAGCTTGTCGCCGGCTTTAGCAATAACCTTGCCATCTACAACAACATCATCTGCAAGAATCTGTCCTGCTATTCTATATTTAAATGAAAGCTTTTTATTAAACTTATATCTTCCGACCTTTGCAAGATCATATCTTCTTGGGTCAAAGAACATTCCTGAAATAAGTGACTCTGCACTATCAACTGATAATGGTTCACCAGGTCTTAATTTCTTATAGAGTTCAAGAATACCCTCCTGATAATTAGTAGTAGTATCTTTCTCCATAGTAGCAAGGAGCTTAGGCTCTTCGCCAAATATATCAATAATCTCAGCATTTGTGCCAAAGCCAAGTGCTCTGATTAATACTGTGATAGGGACTTTCTTATTTCTGTCAACCTTTACATAGAACACATCATTAGCATCTGTCTCATATTCAAGCCATGCACCACGGTTTGGAATAACCTGACTGCTGTAAAGGAAAATCTTACCATACTTATCTTTCTGTATATCATAATAAATACCAGGTGAACGAACTAACTGGCTTACAATTACTCTCTCTGCACCATTAATTACGAATGTACCAGTCTTTGTCATAATAGGAAGATCGCCCATGAAAATCTCATGTTCGCTAATGTCTTCACTTTCCTTGTTGTGGAGTCTGACTCTGACTTTAAGAGGTGCCGCATATGTAGCATCTCTTTCCTTACACTCTTCAATAGAATACTTGACTTCATCTTCACATAATGTGAAATCTACAAATTCCAGACTAAGTCTACCATTATAGTCTGCAATTGGAGAGATGTCATCAAAAACTTCTTTTAAACCTTCATCCAAAAACCACTGGTAAGAATCTTTCTGCACCTCAATGAGGTTAGGCATTTCAAGGACTTCTTTTTGTCTTGAATAGCTCATTCTAAAACTTTTACCCGACTTCACTGGACGTATTCTGTTTTTCTCCATTGACATTTTCACCCCTTGTGCTTATTTTTCCTAATTTTTTCACATTATAAGTATGCAGGCTAAGACTAAGCACAACATACCACAATAGTGCATTGTCCATAATACCATAACATGGTATTACTGTCAACAATATTTCAATAATTTTTTATAAGTTTTTAAGCAGCAGATATGCTGTATATATGCTTCATTTTAGTAAAAAGGAAAAAGCCCCGGAAAATGCAAGCATTTCCCGGAGCTTCCGCCTCTATACATGCACTGCAATATGCAGTTATTAATCCAATATGGTTATAATTACTTAAGAGTAACCTTAGCACCTTCAGCTTCAAGCTTCTTCTGGATTTCTTCAGCTTCTTCCTTAGAAGCACCTTCTTTAACAACCTTAGGAGCACCATCAACTACTTCCTTAGCTTCCTTTAAGCCAAGTCCTGTAATCTCACGAACAACCTTGATAACCTTAACTTTGTTTGCACCAGCTTCTGTAAGCTCTACGTCAAACTCTGTCTTCTCCTCAGCTGCTGCTGCGCCAGCACCTGCTGCTGCAACTACAACGCCTGCTGCTGCAGAAACGCCGAATTCTTCTTCACATGCCTTAACTAAATCGTTAAGCTCTAATACTGATAAACCCTTAATAACTTCAATGATTTCCTGTGTAGTCATTGTAATAATCTCCTTTTTTTTAATTCTGTTTTTTGGTTTCAATGAACCTTAATTTAATATGTCCGCAATCAATTAAGCAACTTCTTCGTTCTTTTCAGCGATCTGCTTAATAACACGAGCAAAGTTTGTAATAGGTGACTGCATGCTTCCAAGTAACTTTGAAAGAAGTTCGTCTCTTGAAGGAATGCTTGCGATTGCATTGATTCCTGCAGCATCATAGTATGTGCCTTCAACAACACCACACTTTAATTCAAGTGCATCTGCAGTCTTAGCGAAGTTGCTAAGAATTCTTGCAGGAGCTGTTGCATCTGTTGCACAGATAGCGATTGCATTAGGTCCGTCAAGCTGTTCTGTCATTCCTTCGAACTGTGTACCAGCAATTGCTCTCTTAACTAAAGTATTCTTATAAACCTTGTATACGACACCTGCTTCTCTTAACTGCTTACGAAGCTGTGTATCCTGCTCTACAGTTAAGCCGCGATAGTTTACTAATACAACGCCTGCTGCGTCATTTAAGTATCCTGAAATCTCGTCTACGATTGGCTGTTTAAGTTCTACCTTTGCCATGAATAATTACCTCCTGTTAGATTTTTAAAGTATGCACAAAGCACACTTTTCTGCCCAAAAGGAATTAGTAAAATCTAAAAGTCCTTCCATCTTTTGCAAGACAGAAGGACTGATTAAACATAATCAACACATCTAAAATGTGTATACATCCTCGGCAGGCGTATTACCTTTAACCCTTACGGGACCATGCTGTCTTAGGCAAAATATTTATTATATAACAGCTTATGCTGTCACATACGTATGATAGTATACTATCAAATATATCGGTTGTCAATCATTTTTTAGCCAACATACTTAGAAGGGTTAACCTTAGCACTAGGACCCATTGTAGATGAAAGAGCGATGCTCTTTAAATACTGACCTTTAAGTGATGATGGTTTAGCCTTAACGATTGCACCCATAATAGCCTGGAAGTTGTCCGCTAACTGGTCTTCAGTGAATGAAGCCTTACCAATTGGCACGTGAATGATGTTAGTCTTATCAAGTCTGTACTCAATCTTACCAGCCTTGATATCATTAACAGCTTTTGTTACATCCATAGTAACTGTACCAGCCTTAGGGTTTGGCATTAAGCCCTTAGGTCCGAGTACACGTCCAAGACGACCTACAACGCCCATCATATCAGGTGTAGCAACTACAACATCGAACTCAAACCAGTTTTCGTTCTGAATCTTTGGAATAAGTTCTTCTCCGCCTACGAAATCTGCACCAGCTGCTTCAGCTTCATCAGCCTTAGCACCCTTAGCAAATACAAGAACTCTTACTTTCTTACCAGTTCCGTGTGGAAGAACAACTGCTCCTCTGATCTGCTGTTCAGCATGACGTCCGTCACAACCTGTTCTGATATGTGCTTCAATAGTTTCGTCAAACTTAGCAACTGCACTCTGCTTAACTAACGCAATAGCGTCTGTTGCTTCGTATAATGTCTGGCGGTCAATTTTCTTGGCTGCCTCAACGTATTTCTTTCCTCTTTTCATTATAAAAAAACCTCCTAGTGGTATTATCGGAAGGGTTTGACTTTCCTCCCACGTTTTACGATTACAAAGAGTTATATCCAACTCTTAACTATACATATGAAATATTACCGGATTCCCGGCAAATGTAGCATTGCAGAATTAGTCTTCTACAACGATACCCATACTCTTAGCAGTTCCTTCAATCATAGAAGTTGCAGCTTCGATTGATGCAGCATTTAAATCAGGCATCTTGAGTTCAGCAATCTTCTGAACTTCTGCTCTCTTAATTGTAGCAACCTTTGTCTTGTTAGGAACACCTGAACCTGACTTAATGTTGCAAGCTTTCTTAAGAAGAACTGCAGCAGGAGGAGTCTTTGTAATGAAACTAAAACTTCTATCTGCATATACTGTAATAACAACAGGGATGATTAAATCACCCTGATCAGCTGTCTTAGCGTTAAACTGCTTTGTAAATTCTACGATATTTACACCGTGCTGTCCGAGTGCAGGACCAACCGGTGGAGCTGGTGTTGCCTTACCAGCAGGAATCTGTAATTTGATATAACCTGTTACTTTCTTTGCCATTTTAGGCACCTCCTAAATAAAAATGTGGTAATTGGCGACACTTGCCAATATAAACAAAGTGTCTCCCACGTCCGCGTTATGCGAACCTTCTTACATCAGTTTTACATCTGTAAAACCAATCTCGACCGGAGTTTCACGGCCGAACATCTCAACATTAATTGTAAGACACTGCTTACCTTCATTAATGCCTGTGATTTCCCCAACAGTATCTTCCCAGGCACCTGTAAGAATCATAACCTGGTCGCCGACTTTACCGTCAAACTTAACTACAGGTTTGTTCTCGTTTTCACTGCCTGGCAGTGCAATACCAAGTGCTTTAATCTCTGTAGGGGTCAGTGGTACTGGTTTAGATCCGGGACCAACAAATCCCGTAACTCCTCTTGTGTTACGAACTACATACCAGCTGTCATCATTCATAACCATGTTGATTAAAACATAGCCAGGAAACATTTTTTTCTGAGCAGACTTTTTTGAGCCGTTCTTAACTTCAACAACAGTCTCAAGCGGTACAACCACTTCAAGAATCTGGTCTTCAAGATTTCTGTTTACCACAGTCTTCTCAATGTCTACCTTGACTTTATTCTCGTAACCGGAATAAGTATGCACTACATACCATTTTGCTTCGTCCATTTAATCACCTTTTCCTTACTTTACTAAGAATTCAATACCAATACGTGCGATAAAATCCACAATTGCTATTATTACACCTAATAATACGGATGCAGCTACAACAGCAACTGTCTCTTTTGTAAGGGACTTACGGTCAGGCCAGATGATTTTTTTAAACTCTGCTTTAAGACCTTTGAACCAGTTTTTCTTCTGTTTTGTCTCTTTAACAGTTTCACCCATTGTCTCTACCTCACTGTGCTGGTTTACTTTGTTTCCTTGTGTAATGTGTGTGACTTACAGAACTTGCAATACTTCTTTGTTTCCATTCTGTCAGGATGTGTTTTCTTATCCTTTGTCATGTTGTAATTACGCTGTTTACATTCTGTACATGCCAATGTTATCTTAACGCGCACAACTTCCACCTCCAATTTTTTCTAGTTTTTTTGCAGGTGTATTAAATACACCAATTGGCTTTTTTTAGGCATAAAAAAAAGACCGCTTCCATAGCCAGTCTAATATAGCACAGTATTCAAGAGTGCGTCAACACTTTTTTTATGTTTTCTCATCCTGCTTCATATAAAATACATCATATTATCCCAAAAATCAAGTAAATAATAAAAATTTACTATTAAGTTTTTGTTGCCCTGTCCCGATTAATACTATATAATATATTAAAGAATTTTTTGGAAAACGGATTTTCCATAATCTCATATATATATTATTATTAGCAGACAAGGAGGTGACTGTTGATGATTAGCAGTGCATACAGCTATTATATTTCCCAATATGGCTGGAAATCTAATTCTAAATATGATACCCATACAAAAAACCAGTTAAAGAATTCATATGGCAGAGTTTTAAAAACCAACAGTCAGACACCTACATATAAGGTTGATTTCTCCGTTGCCGCACAAAAATATGCCATAGATTTAAAAGAGCATGCAAGACAGCTTTGTTATATTGCAAAAGATTTATCAGATGATAAAAGTGGCGAGATGACATTCAAAAAATCGGCATCTTCAAGCAACCCGGAAGCTGTTTCGGCTGAATTTATAGGAGATTCATCATCTGATTGTGAACCGCTTGAAATAAGTGTCAGCCAGCTTGCAACCCATCAGGTAAACACCGGAAATTTTTTGCAGTCTAACCAGAAGCTTTTAAAGCCGGGAACATATTCTTTTGATTTAAATATCAATAACCTTACATATGAATTTGAATTTAACGTATCAGAAGATGAAAATAATGGTGATGTTGAAAATAAAATTGCACGTCTCATTAATCGTTCCAACATCGGCCTTAATTGCGAAGTAAAGACTGACAGCCTTGAGAATAAAGGACTTGTAATAACGTCTGATGCAACAGGAATATCAGGTATTCATTCAACTATTTTCAGCATAAAATCCGATAACAGTGAGCTTATAAATACTCTCGGCATGGACAGGGTAAGCAGCTATCCTTATAATGCAATTTTTTCTGTCAATGGCAGCGAGCAGTATTCACCTTCCAATGAATTTATGCTCAACAAAACATTTTCAGTTAAATTAAAAGAAACTACAGATGAGCCTGTTACCCTCAGCCTCAATACGGATGATAATTCCATTGCAGACAGCATTGACGAGTTAATATCAGGTTACAATGGTCTTGTCAAAATCACAGAAAGCGACAACAATAAAATTTTTGAGGGAAATGACCGATTAAAGCTGGAATTTTCAAGAATAGCATCGAAATACAGAACCACTTTAAATAATAATGGCTTAAAAGTCGAAGACGACGGCTCTGTCAGTGTTGACAGACAGACTGTGATAGAATCTGCACACAATGGCACAATTGATAATATTTTCAATGAGCTTAATAACTTCAAATCAGCCCTTATGAAAAAAGCAGAGGATATCTCAACCAATCCTATGAATTATGTAAACAACAAAATCGTTGCATACAAAAATCCAAAATATGCTTTTAACGACCCATATAATCTTTCTGCTTACAGCGGAATGATGTTTAATGATTATTGTTAGTATATGAACTCTTTATGAAGAGTTTTTGAAATTCCACACAAGAAATAAGTGGCTGTCATGCGATAGCCACCTATTTTTATATCGTCTCTTTTACAAAATCAACGACTTCCATATTCTTTTTAATTATATTTTCATCATGCTGCATATCAGACAAAGTCATCCAATAATAATGTCTTTTATTAACAATAAAATCATCATTTTTTTCATTTTCCGAAAATTCACTAATCCTGACTTCATAAAGGCGATGATTATATATCCTATTCTCATTATGACTAACAGAATATTTTTCCTGAATTCTTGATGTCACATAACTACATTTAATGTCAGCCTTATCAACTCCCAAATCAGCTGAAACATTATCAACTATAACATCTTCATTATTTCTATCTTGTGTTTTATAATTCAAAAAAAGTTTACAACCCCATTTTTCATCATAATAAAGCAAATATCTTTCTTTTATTCCACTAAAAGAATCTTTTATGACTATAAGTGAGTGATTATGCTGTATCATATCAAGCCCTTCAATTTTTTCAAACAAAACTTTGTGATTGTATTTATTTTTTATCATATTAAAAATATCCCAAACTGTTTTAATAAAGTAAACCACTCCTATAATACAGAAAACTGTTTTCAGCACTATACCTGATATTCCCAGCAAATCACTATAATTTGCTGTAAATACTGACAACAAAAATGATATTGCCGCTATCATCGTATCAATTCCAACATTATTACCAATATACTCTCTATCTTTCTCAAGTAGTAATTCCAAATCTTTTCTATCTATCAATAATCTCATAAAACATCCTTTGGGGCTTTTCTATAACATTATCACAAACAAGAAAACATTTCAAATACTTTATTACTTATATTTTATTTTTATGATATAACTTTCCCAGCCTGTGCAGAAAATGTATCAACAAAAGCTTTAAGTCCTTTAAGAGCCTCAACTCTAGCAGCATCATCATTAGCATTATTGGCTGCATTAAGTGCTAAAACGCTCTTATTTACCTCTTCTTTGTTAATTACTACACTGTCTTTATTGATAAGATCTTTTGTTCCATTATACACTTCAACAATCCAATTAAGCCCGTTCAATGTGCTCTTCATATATTCATCCGTATCCGGCTGTCTGTGACCGTTAAGCTCTTCCATAAGATTATTTAATGCATTGCTTATCTTTGCACAATATGGAACTGCCACCTCAAGTGCTTCTATCTGCTGTGTACGTAAATCTTCCATGATTATAACTCTCCTTTATTCTTCTTAAAATATAACAAATAACTGTCATATTGTATCTACATGAATGTTATATCGGCAAAAAGGGAAAAATCTTAAGCTTCATCTATCACTTTCTCAAGAGCCTCTTCATCAACACTGCCATCATCCTTTCTTGGCAGTTTCATATCAAGAAGAACAACCTTTTGTATTTCCCATCTGTAGCCTTTCTTATCATTATACTTGTCTATCTTACGCTTAAATCTGTCAACTTTTTCACTTTTGTCGATAGCAGATATTACCGCAATCAGCTTCTCATCATAAAACATTATATAGCTTTCTGCAATTCCATTAATTGATTCTATTTCTCTGTTTATGACATTTCTGCATATTTTTTCACCTGTAGGAAGACTGATAATTGCCGGATTTCTCTTTGTAATAACAAGTCTTCCACTGCTGTTAATTCTTCCATAATCTCCAGTATGAAGATAACCGCCTTTTAACTTTCTTTCTGTCTGTACCTCATCATTATAATATCCCTTCATGACACATCCGCCGCTTAGAAGAATTTCACCATCATCAGAAAGTTTAAGCGTATTATCTGCAAACGGCTCATATGAACCATCCTCATCATAATTAATTGCAATACAGCCTGTACTTTCAGATGTTCCATATACAGAACTTACATTAATATCTCTGTCTCTGAGGCATTCATACAGATGATACGGACATGGTGCACCACCTATTATTATATTTTTCAAATTGTCATTGAATCCTTTTATCTTCTTCAAATACTCAGCCATTGATGGATTGGCCGGAAGAATAGTTGCATCATAATAGTATGTGTCCGCATCTATATGCCTCAGTCCTCTTCCGACACATATACATGCACCACAGCTTAACGGCCATATAAGGCAGTATAACAATCCAAATATTTTACTTAATTCAATCTGTGCCAGAACCCTGTCATCTTCAGTGCAGTTGCAATGGGCATTTATATAACCAATGGCACTCATTATATTATCTGAAGTAAGAACAACCGCTTTGTCACACTCGTTTTCACCTGCCGTAAATAATAAAATATTTCCTTCTTTTACATCATCCGCATTATATGTCAGTCCATCAACATTATCATTTTCGGCACCATTAATAATTATTCCATTGGCGTCTGATAAAATATACTGGTTTGTAGAACAAAGCACATAATCCGCATCTATTTTCTCAATCATTTTAAATCTGATATCATGCGGAATAAAAAAATCGACAAGTGCCGCATCTTTTCCGGCAAGAACCGTTCCGAACAGATTAACAATCCATCTATATGAAGCCGGTCCGTAAATGGCAATTCTATTACCGTCAAAATGCTGCAAATGAAGTGCTTTTTTTACCGAATCATCAAATAATTTTCTATAGCTGACTTCAAATGTATCATATAAAACAGCTGCTTTATCATTATATTTATCTGCAAGGCTTTCAAGAAGCTTATAAAAAGATTTATATTGTGCCATCTTTGTACCCCTTTCTCTTTATATGCACATTTTTTGTGCGTTAAAAATTCGCTGTGTATATTAATTACATTAACAATTAATCACATTAATAAGTGGTTTTATTATACCCCACATCAATGTAATTTTGCAAACATATAAGAGATACTATTTTCAAATGTATATGTGTTTTTTACTTTCTCATATCCATTTGAAGCAATACGCTTTCTTTCCTCATCATGTTCAAGATACCAAATTGATTTTTCCACCAAATCCTGCATATTCTCGTATATAACCAATTCCTCCCCGGGCACAAACATTTCCACAATCTCAGGCTGAAAATTAGTCATTAGAAATCCACCACTTGCAAGAACATCAAATACTCTTAACGGAACGCCCGACTGTATAAGTTTCAGTGAAATATTAAGATTAATCCTGCTTTTTTTAAAAACCTGCGGCATCTGCGTATAATAATCGACGTAACCAGGCTGAACAACTTTTTGCAGACGTTCATCTTTATCCGACGAAAAAAGACTGACATTACATCTGTTCTGTAAAAGAGCAAGTGCCATATAACGCTCACGTCCGGTAATTTCAGTGCCTACGGCATATTCAAGTTCTTCTCTTAAAATCTTAAACTCACCATTTGTTACTGCAAGATAAGATGCGTTAATTCGTTCTATAAACGAATCGCTCAGGCAATCACCTATAAAGCATCCTCCGTAAACATTTCTTTGTGCCTCGACAACTCCCTCAAGATAACCCCGGCAATACTGGTCAAGCGGTCTTAAAAGATATGCATAATCTGAATGATATAATTTTCCTACCAATGACACATCACACATATCGGTCTCTGTGAATCCGGTATATATACCTTTCTCTTCGTTATGCATCATATTCATATCAACGTACTTATATTTTTCCGTAAATGCCACCGTATCACCTGCAAGTGGAAGATGATAAGCATTTACACCTTTATTTCTATAATTTTCTGCCTCAATCCTGTCAAAAAAGAATATCGTATTACAAGAATATTTCATTGGTTCTTTATTTCGTATATGAAGAGGACAGTCATAAACCCACGAAACATATTTTACCTGTAAATCATTGCATACTTCTGAAATCAAAGGTGAACAATTTACCGAAAAAACATATTCGTATTCTTCTTTTCCAGATTGCAGCCTTTTTTTTAATTTTTCCTTAAAATCATCATCTTTATCCCAGTCTTTAAAAATATAATAAAATGTATCATATTCCATACCAAGATATGTAAATGCTCGTTCTATGCCCTTTTGCATAAAAGCATTCCATTGAAAAAACAGAATTTTCCGCATATTTCTCTCCTGAATCAATTTTTGTTATACCTAAATTCAAACTGATTTTTTTATGTTTTTATTCTACATTTCCTCCGCAATAATGCAATCAGAAAGCTCCTGCACCGATGCAAGCACAAGTGTCCTTAATGAAGGATTCGTAATCTTTAGCTGAAATGTTGCAAAATATGTTCCACTTGAACTGTCTTTTGTAATCTCCAGGTCCAATATCTGATACCCGCTCTTTTTAGCGTAAAATATAAGCTCCCTTATAAAAACTTTTGAATTATATTCAACATAAAAATTCATATATTTATTGTATTTAAGAAAATTCTTATCAACAATAGAAAAAACTCTGAGACTAACTACAATAAGAATCCCTGCAAATATTACACCATAATAAAAGCCCGAACCAACCGCAATTCCAACTGCTGCACAGCACCACAGACCTGCCGCCGTAGTGAGTCCCTTTACCTGATGCTCTTTTGTCACAAGTATAGTTCCGGCACCCAAGAATCCAATTCCGCTTACAATCTGTGCTGGAATTCTTGCCGGGTCGGCAGACGGATAAATCGTACATATATATTCGTTAGTTACTGCTGCAAGAGCTGAACCCAGACAGACAAGCGTATACGTACGAAGTCCTGCCGGTCTTTGCTTCCGTTCCCTCTCAATACCAAGAAGTGCACCAAGAATCAATGCCAGAATAAGACGCACAAATACCGACACGCCATTAAATTCATTTAAAAAATCTATATTCTCCAAAATCACAATATCACCACCTTCACATAAACTCGTGGGTTGCCCCGCCACTTATGTTCTGCTAAAATATATATACAGAATAACTTATATTTTGCAATAATACAATGAATGGATGATACAATTTATGAAAATATTTTTCTATAAATACGGAAGCATATGCGAGCCTGACATATCTGATTCTTTCAGACGGCTTGGATTTGAAGTCATAGACGAAGACATGGAAATATACAATAAAAATCTGCTGCCATCACAATGTGTCGAAACACTATCAAAAAAGCTTATAGACGGTCAGTCTACATTTGTCTTCACAATAAACTTTTTCCCATGGCTGTCGGACTTATGCGAAATAATGCATTTAAAATACATTTCACTTATCGTTGACAGTCCTGTTCTTGAACTCTACTCTTATTCGCTAAAAAATGACTGCAACCGCATATTTTTATTTGACAGGTGTCTTTACAACGAATTTGAGCCTTTCAACCAAGGACATATATTCCACGTTCCGCTTGCTGCAGACGTCAACAGAATACAAAATGTTATTAAAAATGCATCTACATCCGAAAAAGCAAAGTTTGCAAGCGATATTTCATTTATCGGCTCCACTTATCAGGAAAAATGTCCTTTCAACCGGTCAGAATTAAATGATGCCGACCGTGGCTTTACTGATGGTATTATTGAAGCACAGCTTAAAGTATATGGTTACAATTTTATCGAAGAACTGATTACTGAAGATTTTGCCACAAGATTTCTTGAAGCAACACCCGGTTCATACCGTTTTCCTGAAAGCTACAGGCAGAAAAACCGTGCACTTGTTGCACAGCAGTATATAAGTGTAAAAGTCGCCGAACAGGAACGCCTTCGTGCTTTACGCATGTTATCCGACAACTTTAATGTAGACATCTACACTGGAAGCGACACTTCATCCATGCCGCATATACATAACCACGGTTTTGCAAAATCTCTCACAGAAATGCCAATAATCTTTAACCAGAGTAAAATCAATCTTAATATAACAGCAAAATCAATCCGTTCGGGACTTTCTTTAAGGATTTTCGACGTTCTTGCCGCAGGAGGATTTCTGATTACCAATTATCAGACAGAACTTCCCGAATTTTTTGAAATCGGAAAAGACCTCGTTGCATATGACAGCTTCGGCAGCCTGAAAGAGCTTTGCAGCTATTACCTTGCACACGATAATGAACGTGAGGAAATCGCCCGCCACGGATTTGAGACCGTAGCACGTCTTCACACATATGACACAAGAATATTGCAAATGCTTGATATGGCATTTCCGGGGTGAAGATGAAGCAGTAAAGCCTTACACAGAAACAGTATATAGTCTAAGAGACACTGTGATAAATATCACAGTGTCTCTTCATTTAATCTATATCTTCCCATTTCAGAATACTGTCTTCTGGCAAATCTTTGTTTAATTTCCTGCCTATAAGCTCTTTATAATGATATGGCTCGATTCCTATTCCCGGTCTTTTAAACGTAATATCATTTTCTTTAATAATATCACCGTTTTTCATATCTGTTTTTAAAACAACTGACCTTCTCGCATTTGCTCTCGCCGCACTCTCGGATTCATTGCACTCAAGCGTTCCCGCTCCTATAATTTTCTTTATATATTCCAACGAAGCTTTAATATTTTTTAAATCGTTCACATCCATTGCATGATAATGGTCATTTCCCTTTAATGTTTTATCAAGCGTAAAATGTTTCTCAATCACCTTTGCCCCTAGTAAAAATGCCGTTTTTTGAATATCATAAGTTTTCTCAGGCTTAGTATGATCCGAATATCCGATTACACAATCATTGTATTTTTTCTGCAATGCCAAAATTCTTCCGAGATTAGCATGCTCGTATGGGGTAGGATATTCCAACACACAATGCATTAAAACAAGCTTATTTCCATAGCTTCTTATAAGGCTAACCGCCCTATCAATCTCATCTTCATGTGAAGCTCCCACCGACAAAATAACAGGCTTTCCTTTCTTGCACATATATTCTATAAATGGAATATTAGTTAGATCAGATGACGAAATCTTGTATACGTTCATCATATCTTCAAGATAGTCTGCGGATTCAAAATCAAACGGTGTAGATAAAAATTCCACACCGATTTCATCGCAATATTGTTTAAGCTGTCTGTATTCAGCCTCACCGAAAGAATCAAATTTTTTAAACAATTCAAATTGTGATGTTGTTGGCTCTTCACTCGTATCCCAGTATGACGGCGAATATTTAGATGCAATAGTTTCTGCTTTGTATGTCTGAAACTTAACCGCATCGGCTCCGGCATCACAAGCTTCTTTGCACATCAGCTTTGCAGCATCCATAACAGAAATATTTTCTTTTTGGGCTATATCATAATAATTAACACCAATCTCGGCAATTATGTAGTACCCCTGATTATTTATCAAGTTAAATATTTCATTCATTAATTTATCCTCACTTATCAAGAATCAACTTTATTACCTTTTCCTGTCCCTTTGAAAAATCTTTTTCAAGAAGCAGTTCGTGCATCTGTTTTCTTACCGAAACTGCCTGTATAAGCCATCTTACAGTAAGTTCTATCGCTTCGTCTTCAAGCTTCTGTCCAAGTCCAAGATTAATAAATCCATTGGAAAATCCCGCAAAATCATGCTCCATTTCTCTTGTATTCTGTGCAAGAACTATCGCAGGAACGCCCATGCTTGCAAGTTCATATATTGTCCTTCCCTGTGCTGTAACAGCCATATCCGCCTCCGAAAGAAATTTACTTACTCTCTTGACATTATTGTATACATATATATTATGTTCTTCATCATTTTGTATTTCGTTTTTATATTTATATCCGAATCCTGTTATTATATTAAATTTTATGTCTTTATAGTCTTTTGATACATTTTGAAAAATCTTATATACTCTTCTTGTTAAATCAGAAGGATCTGTTCCCCCGAAAAGCACAACAATATTTTTCACTTCTTTAGAAAATTCTTTCGGCTTTACCGTCAGAAACTCATCCCTTATAAAGAAATATTCAAATCCCGAATATTCATTTTGAAGCTTGCCCTGAGAATAAAGTGCATTAATAACTGCATCGGCATATGCCGCCCCCGTTCCCTTATCTTCAAAATTAACAATTCTTGACACCTTATCCCTGATTTTTTTCATATATTCTTCATTTGTATTTAAAATATCATTTACGACAATATCAGGCTTATAATCATCTATAATTTTATATAATTCTTCGTCTGATTCAATACATATCATCGGGAAAAACGATTCTTTTAATTTTTCACAACCCATTTCATAATTTTTTCTTGTAACAAACATAATCTGATTGCCAATAAGATGATACGCAAGTGACAATGTTCTGTATATATGCCCCATTCCCAATGCTTCGCTGCCGTCTGCACGAAACAGTATTTTCTTTGATGACAAAACAGCCTCACATACAATCCAATCCTGCTCGCTGTCTATGTCAACTGCTTCATTCTCTGATATTTCAAATACTTCCGTATTCTTTCCGATTCGCGTTTTTTCATTTACACATTCGGCTCTCGAAATGAGAAAACCTCCTGTTTCCATCAAATGCTTAGGAAGATATTGTCTATTCTTTCTTTCTTCGTAATCCGGAAGTGTCTTTCCGTCTTTCTCACGCCATGACAAATGAGGCTTATTCACACCGCTTATCAAAGTATCCAATGAACTTTTTATAAAATAATTTATGGCATTAATAATTGTTTCGGCTTTTAATGTCGGTGACGTCGCCTGCATGGTGATAATCACATCAAATCTGCATTTTTTTCTGTCCTGCATCTCGCTTACTGCATGATAAATTACAGGGTCCAGCGTAACATCATCCCCTGATAAACACTTTGGACGCATAACAAATTCTGCACCGTACTGTGCCGCTGTCTCCGCTATCTCATCGTCATCCGTATCTACCACTATTGAAGTGTCATATTTTAACTGTATTTTTTTTGCATTTTCTATACTGTATGCAATTAAAGGCTTTCCGTTCATCTGTCTTAAATTCTTACGAGGAATTCCTTTTGAACCGCCCCTCGCCGGAATAACTATTAATAATTTCATTACATCTTACCTTTCAGTTATTTATATACAAGCATATCTTATTATTATCATATCATTATATCGGTAATTTTCAACTTTATTTTAATATTTATAAATTTATTCTTTAACATTTTATTTTACATGATATAATTATTAAAAAAAGTGATTCAGGAGACTTTTATGATACTCAAATCAGAATTAGAAAAAGCATTTGAAATTCAGGATATACCAGCAATAGAAACACTATTAAATAAATATTTGAAAGAATATTGCAATGATTATGACCGTTTTTCATTTTTATGTAATTATAATCTTCTGACAGGCAATAATTACGAAGCACTTAATTATGCTAAAGAGGCTGTAATACTTAATCCACATTGTGTAGAAGCCAATTTTAATCTTGCATACGTATACGATATTATCAAAGATTACGCCCATGCTTATTTATACTATCTTATTGTAAAAACATTGCAGGACATACGAAAAATAATATGTATAGCCGCTGAATCAATAAATGAACGCATTAATTATATCAAAAATATTTCTTTAAATGATAAGTCGTTATCAGAAGCATTATTATATGCTGACAATTACATACAATACAGTGCAAACGACCCTTTTCACATAATAACAGAACTTATTGGATTTCCGATAATGATGGATAAAAATATATACATATCGGGGCGTTATAATGATTTAATGAATCAATTTTTTATTAACACAGCACCAAAAGATATATACCGCTGTAAAGCAGAAGTATTAAAAACAACAGGAAATTTATCCACTTCCATAACAGTATATGAAAAAGAGTCATGCATACTCCCATTATTTGTCACATCAGAAAACGAACAGACATTTAATTTCAAATGCGGAAACTCGGAGGAATTCAGTTACCCCGCAAGAGCAAAAAACTCATGGTATTATTTTAAAATTGACGAAAAAACGACAGTAACATCGGACACGCCGTTTGCATATGCAGAGCCGATTAAACTTACACATAATCCGAAAAATAAAAAACTTGTCCTTAATATATTTATAGACAGTTTTAATTTCAGGATATTTGAACTATTTTCAAATATTAACAACTCTGTTGACGGCTTTAAAAAACTTATGCCAAATACATATAATTTTTTCAGTAAGGGAATTATCTGCACCAATGCGTATTCCGACTCGGAATGGACAACTCCAAGCTTCTCTTCATACTGGACGGGACGGTGCAGCGACAAAACAATGAATCTTAATACTGATATATGGTTTCCATTTAATGAAAATACAAAGCTTTTAGCAGAATATTTTGAAGAAAAAGGATATTTTACGGCATGTATCAACAGCAACGACTCCTGCACACCTTCAAAAGGATATATGCGCGGCATGAAGCGTGAACTTTACAAAGCCCGCGGATATAACAAAGAGGAACTTGTAACCGACACTCTTGAACAACTCCGTGCATTTAAAAACTGCGACCAGTTTGTAACTGTAGAATTTGAAGATTTACATGATATTGCGGGAGGATTTCCTCGCGGTCTTTCAATACAGACAACAACCGACCTGAAAGACTTAAAGAGCGATAATTATATATGTTCAACCATAAAACAGACAAGAAGCCTTAACAAGCAAAAAATATATATAAACGAATTGCAACAATTAGATTTTTATCTCGGATTTTTGTTTGAATATATAGAAAAAAATTATAACAACGATGAATATGTTGTTTCTTTGTTCTCAGACCACGGAACCGCATTCATGGTTGATGACACCGAGCTTACAATTTGCAAACAGCGAATGAATGTACCGTTCATGTTCCGTGATAACATGCACAAAGAAATTACTGATGAAATCGTCCAGAATATAGATTATCCCGCTATATTATGCAATATATGCGGCATTGATTATAATTATTACGGCACCGATGCGAATCTTCCACATTTTCTCGGTGGTAATGAACGCAAATATGCTTTTTCTCAGACAATATTTCCGGGAGACTGCTACCAGTCTGCAATAATGACCAAGAATTATACTTACTATTTTTTAAGCAAAGAAAAAGTAACCGACGAATTCAGAATTGATATATCCGATGCGTCATACGGAATTGTTTACGATAACAAAAAGCCTGACGAAAATCCTGACCTTAATATTCTTACCGATATTGTTTTACAACACATCAAAAATTTAATAATAAGGAGATAATTATGCCACTTTCCCCAAAAAAACAAATGCAGCAGATTATAGAGCAATCAATCAGCATGAATGACTTACATACAGCTTACGAGGCACTTATAATTTACAGAAAAGCATTTGCAAATGATGATTTTACAGATGCACATAAGTTTCTGCTATATGATTACGGTCCTCAGGTTTCTGTTATCGCACTTGATTGCAGCGATGACCTAACAGATAATTTTATCGACTCTCAGAAATATCATAACATTGAAATTGTGCGTGCAACCAAAGACGATTCATACAATGACATTATTGATTATATGAAAAACACTTCAAGTAAATACATCTGCTTTATTGAAAAAAATCATCAATTCAGCCCTGATAAAATTGCCGAAACTGTATGGAAATTTGAAATTTCTTCAAATATTTCAACAATTATTTCTCCACGAAATATTATTGATTCAGATGGAACTATTATTGCACACCCCGATTATGCTTATGAAAAAACTCTTCATGATACATTTTTTAAGGGTGAAGTTCTGTTAAATCATTGTATACAAAACAGTGTAAACCTTTACGGCACATTATCATGCATAACAGTTTTATCCAGTCATGTACAAAATATTTTATTTGATGAAAAATATTTTAATACCGAAATCTTTGACAGACTTTCATTTTTATATCAGCTTATACTTCACGGCAATGTAACTTACATGTCTGAACCACTTGTATCTACATATGTCGAAGATTACAGAGATGATTCCAAAACATATGAAGATTATCAAATTTTCATTTCAGATATAGGTCTAAAAACAGATGTAACACTTCCGTCATATCATTTTTTTAAAACAAATTATCCTTTAAAAAATGTCAAAAAAGAAGTAACCATGTTCTGCACCGATAAGGGCGAATATTTTAATTTAAAACCTATAGGTGATGAGGCTCAAAAACGCGGATATTCTGTAAAATACACAAATAATCTAAAAGAAAAAGCTGAAATAGGTATTTATTGTCAACATGTTTATTATCCCGAAAATTCAAAATTTTCACTTGTACTGCTTCACGATATGGCACAGGGGCATAACCGTTGGCCAAACCTATGGGAAGCCGAACGCTGGTGCAGATTTGATATCGGAATTGTTCCTGGAAAATCATGGGCACAAAGATGGGAACAATGTGCATGTATCCCATATGTAAATCCACGTTTCGGCACATATGAACTCGGTTATCCTAAAAGCGATACCATAAATGACAAAGCCCTTAAAAACCGTGCACAGATGTTAAAAGAAAAATTTAACCTTAAATATGATTTTTCCGTTTTATATGCTCCCTCATGGGAATATGCCGGAAAAGAAGATGACTTTATCAAAGCTGTTGCTCCATTAAAAGTAAACATGCTTATTAAACAATGCCATTGGTCAGAAGATTATCGTGAAATAATAGACAACATAGAAGAAATGAGAGCATTACACGAAAGTAAATATGACAATCTCTATTATATCGAACCCGAAGAAAGCATTATGACAGCTCTCGAAATGTGTGACATGGTAGTATCCGATGAATCAAGTGTAATGAGTGAAGCCGTAATGTTTGACAAACCAAGCATTGCCGTAACCGACTGGCTTATTCCTGACACACAGCCTGCAAGATTTTCATGTGTTCCAATGGACTATGTGCTTAAATGCAAAAAGGCCGAATTACGCGAACAAGTTAATAATTTTCTTAATCATACGGCAAAATATGATGACATATTAAATCGCGGACGGCTTACATTCAGTAATCAAGGACATGTTTGTAAAGATATTCTTGATGCAATCGAGACTATGCTAAAATTCCAGTATTTTATTTGAATTACAATTTCTTCTCCACCTTCTCCAATTCATCCAACAATGCTGGTTTTCTTGGATACCTCTGCTTCAATTCCTCGATTAAAGACTTAGCAGTATCATTACCCTTCCATTTTATAAGCTGTGCAATATTCTTCGTTATCTTCTTATATTCTCGTCTATCCTTTGCCTGAGCACAACTCTCACTTATTTCCTTATAACACAACCCATATACCTGCTCCGGATATTCCTTTACCAAATATTTTCCATAATAAAACAAATCATACGGATTCTCCATTACATCATCAAGCAATCTCTTCTTTTCATTTTCAGAAATAAGAACACTGCGATAGCAAACAGTTCGCTTGCTATCCTTCAATTCATCCAGTAAGCTTCCGTAATTTTCATTCCACACCCCGCACTCATTATAAATCTGTTTCAAAACACCCCAGAACTTCTCATTTCCCATCAATAGCAGCTTTTTTGCCTGTGCGATTTGCTTTTCCTTGTTGTTTGCTGTCTTATATATATCATATAACATATTATTCCAATCTTCCGGATCACTGCAATGATAATGCCATGTCTCTTCTGCGTTTGCTTTCTCTAAACAAAGTTTCTCTGCTTCATCATAATTCTTATCTTCCATAGCATCCTTGATAGCTATAATACGGAGTTCATTTATTGCAATATTCTGATATAGTTCCTTCTGTGTGTTCTTTTTGCCATATAAATGTCTATGTAAAAGGTATCTTACAATCAAATCTTCTTTTTTCATATATTCCGGGTAATAATCCTCCCGTGAAATTTCCAAAAGGGTATCCAAAACCTTTTCAAGCTTCTTTGCACTCTTTTCATCGCATAGGCAAATCCCACATTTCAGCAAATCATAACGCCAGTCAGTCCAACCATCAAAAACACTCTTTTTTGCCTCTTTTATAATCAATGCAAGTGCTTGATCTCGCATCTGTTTATCCTGTTTTTCAATTTCTTTTGTGCATTTATCTATCAGTTCGTATGTACACATGATAACATCTGTGAGCATTCCCGAACTACTATCCGCATGAGATGCTAACTTAACGCCAGATACCAAAATGTATGTAGCCGCCTCAAGTGCAACCATATAGCCACGCTTTTCTAGGGTCTCAGCACACATATCAAGGCAGTCATGCATATCCATACAAATATTATCACAGCTGCTCCAACCAATGTATCCCCGATGGGTGTTACATTTAATTGATGCAGTAATTGTGTTTTTCACTATCGATATAATATCTTCTGTGGGTATCATAGTAGCCCCTTTCTTTTATTCAACAATATCAATCTTATATCTTTCACACCATTGCGTTGCGATTATTTCATATACTTCATCACGATATTGGTACCAATGTTTCTCCTCTACTGTATGCAGGACTGGTTCTCAAAGCAGATGGCTTGCAAGGATATGTTAATGCTATGAATGGGTTTAATTAAACTTACATACTCCCTCTAAGTCTTTAGTTACTCTCAGAGTTTCTTTTGAGTTTTTATCGAGTTTTTTCTGAAACAACTCGATAAAAACTCAATTAAATTCTTGACTAATCTCGACCAAGAAATATATATTTTTTAGCAAGCTATAGACCAGCGAAATGCTGCATTATCTCTTTCAAATCATCGCTAAAATCTTCTAAATCTTCCATAGAAATAGCTCCTTCATTCAGGAGTGAAAGCATAATATAAAATTGATTTGACCTGCTCATCTCACATTGCACTCCACAATCTTTCTTATCCGCTTTTATTCTTTTCTCTAATGCCCAAAATTTATCAGATGGTTTTCCATCTCCACTTAGTATTTCAATATATTCTTTGTTGAGCTTATCCATATAAGCTTCTTGCCATCCAGCAATTTTACTTCTGAATATTTTCCAATCCTTTTCTGAAAATTTGTTCATGCTTATTATCTCCCACATTACATCCACTTCTACACTTTAATATACCTTCTTCTTTTTGTAGTTCCAATACAAGCTAATAACTCCATATTTACCAATTCATTTAATAACTGCCTTGTCCTAGGACCTTTTAAACCTATTTTTTCTGCTACCTGCTCTGTACTATATTCAACCCCAGCATCCATATAGGTTAAAATCTGCCTCTGCCTTTCTGATAAATCTATTACTTTCATTTTTTTTGAATCCGCTGATTTTTCTGCTGATTCTGCTGATTTTTCTGCTGATTCATCATCAGATTCCTTTTCCATCTTCATCATAAGTGTAACCTGATCAAGATTTGTATCTTCAATCAATTCCGGTTTTATCCATCCTTCCGACTTCCACACATCAAGAATCGTCGGGAATCCCGATCCCGCATTATCACCAAATCCAACCAGTCTAAGCATAGTCTGCATATGTGGATTTCTTGATTTTGAATTACCGCCTCGGTAAATATCTTCAAGTGGAAGTTTCAGAATTCCTGGGTTTGTAAATTCAAATGCATCTGACTTCTTTATTACCTTTAAAACTCCAGCATCCATCAAATAATCTGCATGTATAATCATATTTACAAAGCCTTCTCTAACAGCTTTATGCACTGGTGTATCATCTATACGCTGCACGCCACCTTCTAATTTAAATGGCTTTTTTAGGTCCTCAGTAAGCTTCGGTGTTACTTTTGTAAAGAAATTAAATAGATTATTTTCCCATGTACCATCGTAGGTAATTCTGTCATTCCAGCGAATATCTGCTGTTACCTGACTTTCATTTCGATAATCCATAAAAACATTATCAAAGCGTTCTCTAATAGCCTGTCCTGTTCCAAACATTAAAAGACCTGCTAATGTCAACCCCTCTACACCTGTTTTTCTGTCTTTTCTATAACCACCAAGCTTCTCAAGAAATGATTGATCATCCAAAGAGTTCCATACATGACCATCGTTTCTTATCTCAAAAATCTGACGATATTTTCTCAAAGTTTCTTTATCAATATCATCCATATTATAATATTCGATTATCTGATTATCATTGCCTTCAGGATTTCTATCCCTTATCATTCCGTTAATCTCGTACTCACTTGCATGATAATCGCCCTCATGGTTTCTCTTATATGTTCCTCTATATGGATTTTCACCAACATATACCGGACGCATATTAAAATCTGCTCTAGGCACGTGTATCACAATAAGGCTTATACTACCTTCTTCAACAATTTCTACATCATCATCTGTTAGCAGATTAATATTCACCTTATTTCCATTAATTGTGTTCCAAAAATCCTCTTTCTGCTTAGGTGCGTCCTCTATTCCCTGTATTATAAATCGTTCCTTCGGATCAGTCTTTGTTTTATCTTCTCTTACTCCAAGTATGATATATCCACCTTTTGTATTGGCAAATGCAGAATATGACTCATATGCAGATTTTGGCACGTTTTTTTCTGCTTTTTTGCACTCTATATCAACTTTTTCACCTTGGTAAATTAGTTCCTTTACCTCTTGCAAATTCATCATTACACCTACTTTCTAAAATATCAGATTTATACAAAAATATTTCAATACATTCTGTTCTTAATAAATTTATTTCGTAAATATATTATTGCATAATTCTATTTCATTCAGATTTCATATACATTTGCCCCTAGCAAAGTAGATTTTATCCTTTTCAAACTTTTTTCTCTTTGTTCTAAGTTCATATCAGGACTAAATTTTATAGGCAATTCTGAAAAAGCGATGTCACTTAATTGAATCGCCATCTGTCTATAAAATACTCCTATATCTTTTATCTGTTTGTTGTTTGTATTTACGCCTATCTTCAATCGCACTTCTTTTTCTGATGTCCAATCCTTATCATATTCATCTTTTCCATTTCTAATACAAATCCCATGTGTAGACTTGATTATCCCTGGAATTGTCGGTACAATTGCTGCTCCCTCTAAATGTACACCATCAATCATCCAAGTTGCTTTAGATTTTATATTCTTCTTTAATACATCATCGTAAATAACCTTATAAAATCCATAGTCTATAACATAATATGGTGGTGGTACATTCTTTCCATTTTTGCTAGATTTGAATTGATAATCAATCGCTTCATCAAAACTATTGCATATTTTAAAACAATTATCGTCAATTTTTGTATGATTTGTATCTATAAATGAAAGCTTCTTTTTAAACCAAGATGTTTTCACTCCAAAAAGCACCTTATTTTCTGATTGTCCATACTCCCTCCAATGCTCATCTGTAATATCCGAATCATATGTAAAGCACGCAACATAATATGCTTTCTCATATTCTTCAACATCTATCCGTCCAACTTCTTCTTTATCATTTACAACTTTAAGATTAGAAAGCCACATTTCTCTGTTCTCTATCACACTAATTAATGCTTCTACAGATGTGCAATGATACAACCATTCATATTTCTTTGCCTCATCCTTAGATTTTCTTACAAATTCCAGATTATTTAACGCATCCACCGCTGATATCTTTGATCCGATTATTTTTTCCATTTTACCTCCTCATATAATCAAGTTTTTTTATTGAAAATTCAAGTTTTTTTAACCTTTCATATCTCAGTGAATAAGCCACAGCTATGAGCATTTCGATGTATCAGGTACTGAAATAGTAGTTAGAGGGTATACGAAATAAAACGTCATTGATTTCCGCTTTACTAGCCTTGTGTATACCCATCCCTCTACGGCAGCTAACCTCCTATATCCACCAGGATCATCTCTGTCTCCAGAGGTCCTAACTTCCTTCGTCCTGCCTGCCCATAACCAGGGTGTCAGCTATGCTCCATTACAGGGTCATGCCCTATGGTAAAAATTCCTGCCGACTACTGGCTCATTCTTTGTATTATTGATTACTGACTTGCTTCCTGTTCCAGCACTGTGAGCAGTGGACGTTATCTGTTACATTCTGCTTGATTCAGTGGCTGTCCACATGATAGCCTCCACTATAGTTACTTGTCTTTTTTACGCAGCCTGTAGATAAACTGCCGGTCTCTTGATGTCACTGACCATTTTTTTCGGATCATAATCCACACCTTTCGTCAGCATCGCATAAAAGACTCGTATCAGCTTGGCTGCAATCGCCATAAGTGACTGCATTTTCTTCAACGGATTCAGCCTTCTGGTTGTGTAATAATTATGGAGCTCCCTGAACTCCTAGTTCTTCGACACAAGTGACATTGCAACCTCAAAGAGCAGGTATCTAAGTCTCTTTCGCCCTCGTCTGCTTATGCTTGTCTCGCCCTTGTGTTTTCCTGAACTGCTTTCAACCAATGCCAACCCTGCAAGCTTCTGCAGTTCTTTCGGCGTGTTAAAACGGCTGATATCACCTACTTCTGCAAGGAATCCTGACACTGTCTTGATTCCCACACCTTTAATCTCCAACAGTTTCTCAGCCATCGGAATCTGTTTTACCAACCCTTCAATCAAAGTCATAACTTCCTGAAGACGTATGTTTCTGGATTCATAATCCTCCAGAAGCATTCGGATTTCCATTCTTGCAGATACTGCTCCTTCTTTGCTTCCGACGCTGTGCTCTGCAGCTTCTATCAGGGTCTTCGCCCTCGCTTTTCCAACTGCTCTCAACTTCGCATCACGCCAGATTTGGTTCACTCCATCGATACCTAACGTCAGGATATCTTCAGGGAGTGGTGCTGCTTTAAGGATTAGCATTCCGCTCTTGGCATCCGGCTTTCCGTATACCGTCTTATATTCAGGAAAATATATATTGAACCAACGACTGATCCTGTTTTGAATTCTTGTAAGTTCCGCCTGTAACTGGAATCTTATGTTTGATGCCGTTCTAAGATCAGCATAAACACCATCCGGCAGGTATGGGATCATGTAACGTCCCTCTCTAACTAATCCTGCTATAACTTTCGGATCCTTACGGTCATTTTTAGTCGGATTATTGTCGTCAAGTTCTTTTGATTTTTTCACATGATGAGGATTTACAAGAACTGGTTTCATTTCATTATCCTGTAGAAATTTTCCAAGATTGAACCAGTAGTGCCCGGTTGGTTCCATACCTGGAACCACCTTATCCTTCTCATGTCTTTCTTTGAGGTCCAGGATCCATTCCTTAAATGTCACAAATCCAGCCTCTGTGTTACTAAATTTAAAAGGCTTCTTTGAATACTCGATTCCTCTGTAATCAAAAGCTCTGGCGTAGTGCGTCTCACTTCCGACATCAATTCCGAGTACCAAAGTTTTTTCTGTAATAGCTTCAATTTTTGCGTTCTGTGTGTTAGACTTCATTGTAGATACCTCTCTGTTCAATAAGATTTTTTACTAACCTGCCAGTCAGTAGTCTTATTGTACTCTGAGGTATTTTCAATTTTCAACATCCACGTTTTTTATTATACAGGAAGCTCTATTATTTCAATACACTTATAAAAATATATATCTATGCTATATTCTATTGCAATCCATATCTTTTCTGCCTATTTAGCCAATATCCCGTAACTGAGCCCACTATTCCCCCAACAATATGAGCCATATTTGAAATATTATCCTGAACAGCAATACCCTCATACACCTGCTGCCCTATAAATATAACAGCAACCAATATAAATGTTAATGGGATTTCTCCCTCCTTAAATCCTGTGAACGATGCGAGTATAATAAAAGCAAATACTACCCCACTAGCTCCGCACAATCCTACATTCCAGAAAAATATGTAATTTACCAATCCAGTTACAACAGCAGTTATGCACATTACTTCAAGCAACACTTTGGAACCATACTTTTCTTCAAGCATTGGTCCAAGCAGCAATAAATATGATGCATTTCCAATAAAATGACTCCATCCCGAATGTCCAAATATATGAGTAATAAATCTCAGGTATGTCATTGGACTTGTCAATGAAGAATGGTATGTCATAAATAATGTCTGCGTAATTCTTCCATCAGAAACAACACCTAATACAGCTGCAATAAAACAAATTATCACAAATCCTAATGTTATAGGTGCATTAAAAGAAATTCTAATCTTACATTTCAATTTCATCATATACCGTCAATTCCTCTTCACTTAATCGCAAGATACAGTCAAATTAAATTGGTTCTGTTCTTCATATGAATTATTAACTCTATGTTGTGATTTATGTGTATCCATTCTATATCGCAAACCGTCTTTAATGAAAGTATACTGAGTACCTTCAAAATGACTTATTTCAGGTTCGACTTGTAAACACTCCTGAATTTGTTTCGCAACTCTTTTAATATCATTATCATCAAACGAAACCACACCTAATACTAATTGACTATATACATATATCTCTTCCAAATTTCCTTCCTTACTAAATTTCATTTTCATTGATAAATTATCATATCCATATTCACTAGCATCAAGGTAATATATTATTGCCGGTAATTCTTCGTTATCAATCACATTTTCCCATTCTGAATATTCATCTGGCTGTCCAATCATTGAAATAACTTCATCCATATCTAGATGCTGTAAAACAATCCCACCTGGTATTTCATTATCTAATGTGTAAAACCTAATATCAGTTATGTTGTTTTCTTTTATGTTAATGCCCCCTTCTGCATTATTATCATTGCTTCTATTTATATAGCCCCAAAAGCACAATATCATTATGATAAGCAAAAACACAGAAATGATTATATAATACACTCTCTTCATTATCTCGTCCTATCTTCGATTCTTTCCTGCTTCAAGCATAGCCTGCTTTAAATCTTCTTCTATTTTTACTAATTCTTCCTGTGCTTTTGCTCTTTGAACAGCTCCCTGCTCATGAATTTTTACAACTTCATTGATAGATGTAATCAAGTCTCTATTACACTGCTTTAGTGTATCTATATCAACAATAGGTCTCTCCGACTGCTTTGCAGTTTCAACCGTTGCCATCTTTAATGTTTCTGAATTCTTCTTTAAAAGCTCATTTGTTTTATCAGCTAATGCTCCCTGAGCTGCCAATGCTCTGCTTGTATGCTCAATTCCCAATGAAAGAACTAACTGATTTCTCCAAAGCGGAATTGTATTTGCCAATGATGACTGTAGCTTGTCCATCATTTCTCTGTCATTATTTTGAAGCATACGAACCTGTGGTGCAGACTGAATTGAAATTACCCTTGTTATCTCTAAATCTGATAATTTCTTTTCAAATCTATAACATAGATCCTCGTAATCGCGATATGCCTGTACATCTTCCTGTTTATCTGACTTTTCTGCAATACTCTTTAATTGTTCAAGTTTTGTACTTTTTGCATGGTCTAATGCTTTCTTTCCTGCAATTATATACATTGTGAGTTCTTTATAATATTGTACATTAAGCTCATACATCTGCTGATACATTGATATATCTTGTCCCAGCACATCTCTATGCTTAATCAAATCTTTTTCTATTCTATCCACATTACTTTCAGCTTTTGCGTAGTTTGCCCTTACCGAACCAATGCCTCTTTTCGCCTTCTGAAATATGCCTAAAATTCCTTTTTTCTCTGGCTCTGTTGTCGCATCTAATGCCACCGTAAGATCTTTTAATGATTCCCCTACTTCTCCCAAATCATAGGTTTTCACCTTTTTCAGTATTGTTACTGAAAATTCTGATATATTCGTCTGTGCCTTAATTCCATAATTCACAATCTGATCTACATTTTCAATATCAATCTCACTTGCAAACTGTTCAACCATAGCTTTCTCGTCTTCCGAAAGCATGCTTTCATCAATAGTTCCTGCAGAAAAATTTGATTCAGATTTACTAACTACACTCTGCATTGTTGGAACACTGTCAAATAATGTCCCTGTATTTTTTTGTTCTGGGCTCAATGTTAACTGTGTTTTTTCTTCTTCCATGATGAATACCTCCGTTTTGTTAGCTTAAAGAACTGCTTAGCTCTAATCTGATTTTCCCATCTCGCTTTTCTACTGAGTCAAGCTCGTCCAATGCTTTTTTTAATATTTCATTCGTGTTCAACAGCTTTTCAATACTCAGTTCTTTTTTATTTTTATGTTTTATGCCGATAGTTGCCTTTTCTTTCGATATATACTTTTGTGTTATCTCAGTCACTTTATTTTGAATTTCTAGATTTCGATTCAGCTTTTCTATTCCTAATAGAATCGTAATCTGATTTCTCCATATTGGAATTGTACCAGATATTGCCCCTAAGATTTTATCTATTAATTGCGTATTATTTTCTAACATTAACTTCAATTGGGCTTTGGTCTGCATTGTGGCGGCATATGATATTTCCAAATCACTTATTCTCTTTGATAATCTTTCATACCAGTTATTAATGTCGTCTGTCTCCTGCTCAATTGGTTTTTGTCCCACAACATCATTTCCATACGATATTGATTCCTTCAAGCTTTCAAGTGTAGTATCTATACGTTTGCTCAAATTTTCATACAGTTTGGAATCCTTAATTAACTGTGCTTCCTGAAGCTTTAATGCCAATTCCATCTTATCCATATACACAAGAATTGCATTATACTTTTTTATTAAGCTCGCTCTCTTCTTTTCATTGCTACTTATGAAAAACAGTTGCTTTTTTTCAACGGATCTTTGAAAATTATCAATCTCATTTAATATATCGTGAATCAAATATTCCAATTCTCCATTACAATTAAGAAGTTGATTGGAAATCGTCTTTGAAAATTCTCTAAGCATTTGCTGTTCTTCACATCCAAACATCAATATACTATCAGAATTTCCTACAATCAGCTTATTCTGTGATAGCATTTCAGTACCATGATTATCCCTGTCCAATTACACCACCTCGTTGTTAGCATTATTCCGTAAGTCCATCCTGTTTCATAAGGACTTCCATTGCCGAAATATCGGTTGCAATATCAAGTTCTTTCTCCTGATAAAATTTATCCAACAGCCCTTCAAAAGAATCTATGATTTTATCAATAGCTCCTTCTATATCTTTCTTTGTTTTTTCCAGGCTTTTTCCTTTTACCTTTTTCTCATCTATATCTATGTATGCTTCAAGCAATTTCTCTGTTGTAGGCAAATAGTAATTCATAAACATCCCTAGTTTGTCTGCGTTATTTGGATTAACATCAACTTCATGAAATATCATAGATACAACGCTTTCCATGCGGTTCAGTTTTTGCGAAATAATTTTATCTTTTATTATGTCATTGCTCTCATGAATCTTATCGACATATCCCTGTCCCTGAGCCATAATCATCTGCATTTCCTTTGTACGTTCCTTCATTCTCAAACGCTCCTCAATCTGCTTTCTATAATATCTGTCATATATAGCCTGTTTATTTTTATATTCGTCATATATTTCATTAGATACTATAAAAATCATATTATCTCTTCCAAAATGTCCCTGCGGAATCAATTTCATTTTAACTGCTTTATTCAAATCCTTAATTACTATACTAGGATTCACATTAGAATAAGCCGCTAAGTCATCAATAATTTCAATATTTTTAAATCGAAGATCTTTTACATATAAGTTATATCTTTTATTAAATCTCATATTTAATATTTCTTTTGAAATAACCGCAATATTAACTGCGATAATCAGAACTACTATGATAATACCAATAATGGCAGACCTTCTGTATGTATCAGAATAAATCATTGTCCCTACATATACCGGAACATCATGCAAGCACCAGCATATCAAAATAATGCACAATGCAATAGTCCATATCTGCACTCTCGATTTACTATATTCAAAGACATATTTATTTCTGTTAATTCCAACACTAGGCAGTTTGTCAAGCTGCTCTGTCATTTCTGAAAATGAACCTTTTTCGACACCTTTGTTAACAATTTCTACAGCCGCCTTAGCTTCCTGTATATATTCATCTTCATGATTGCTACTTTCTTCTTTTGGCTTTCCACCTGAAAATAATTTATTCAATATTTCCATCTAAAGTTCTCCTAACCTGATTATTCAACTTTATCTGTTGCAGATGGCTGATGAATTTCTCCAGCATCAATTTTTGTTCCAACACTAGACGCCGGCACTGCCAATGAAGGCATAATACTTGAAGCCGGAGTTCCATTTGGTAATTCTATATTTTGATTTACATCTGGCAGCTTAAATGTATCTGCCGTAGCCGTAACAACTGGTGTTTTTATGGTCGGTACATCTGCTGCTGCCGGTGCTTTATATGTAACATCTCCTTCTGAACTGTATGCTGAATTTGAATGTGCTGATGTATTTGAATGAGATGTATGGCTCGCATGACTGGAATGCGTATTTGAATGTGAGCCATGGTCTGAATGTGACGCATGGCTTACATGACTCTCATGGCTTCCATGATTTCCATGTCCACTTGACCCTGAACTATGGGAACTATGTGATCTGTGAGAGCTATGTGACCTATGACCGGCAAAAACATCCATCTGCATCAGGCTTCCAAGTACAACTATCATTGTACCCAGCACTAAAAGCTTTTTACCAGGGATATTTCCCTCTTCATCTTCGATTAAATTTTCTATACTTTTCTGAAACTTCGGAAAAAGTTCATCCATATTATTCATATATTTTCACACACTTTCCACTCACCCAATCAGTTTTGTAATGAGTTGTTTTATCCGTATAATATTCACATTCTCCACTAGGCTTTCCATTTTCAAAAGAGCCTGCAAGTTTGTATCCATCCTCACCAGAAGGATAAAAATATGTTCCATTTCCGTTCATTTGATCATCGGACCATTTACCCTCATATGAGGCACCACTTGTCCATGTATAAGTTCCCTGACCGGATTTTTGTCCATTTGTGACATTTCCATTATATTGATCACCATTACTATATTTTATCTGTGCCTGCCCTGATAATTGTCCATCACTCATAGCTCCACTATAAGTTGTCCCACTTGCTAATGACATCTCAACTGCTGTCGGTTCTCCATTATTAATAGTAAATGTATAATTGCCAAAATCGTTTTCTATATGATAACTGCCGTTTGTGAATGTGCTCTTATCAAAAGTGCCACTTGCATAACTTCCATCTGAGAATGTATATGTTCCTGTACCTGTCATCTGGTCAGACGCCCATTCTCCATCATATTTATCTCCGGATGTCCATATATATACTCCCTGACCATTTCTATATCCATTCATAAAGGTGCCATCATAAGTGTCTCCACTCGCGAAACTCATCTTTCCTGAACCCGTTAATTCTTTATTATTGCAAGTTCCGGCATATGATGAACCATCAGTATATTCTATTGTTGCCTTATCAATGGCTCCTGATTTGTATGCTAAACTATAACTTCCTGTACTATTCTTAAACGTGCATGTTCCATCTTGAAAAGCGTTATCCTGAAAAGTTCCTGAAAAAATCACTCCATCCGGTGTTGTGTATGTGCCCTGTCCGCACATCTGATCATTCTTCCACTCTCCTTCATACACAACTCCATCATCCCAAGTAAATGTTCCATTTCCACTTTTTTTAGACGAAGAAAACTCTCCATTGTATGTGCCTTCATTGGGAACTCGCAGTGTACCAGCCCCTTTTAACTGGTTCTGTGACCATGAACCTGAATACTCAGCTCCAGTATCAAATGAAAAATGTCCTTCACCAGAAAAATAACCAAAATCTGTTTCTCCATTATACAATCCCTTTGTGAGCTGAATCTGTCCTGATGATCTCATTTCATATTCTCTTAAAACTCTATGCTGTAAATCATCAGCTTGTATCTTCTGTTCCAATCCTCCTGCAAGAATCATCTCTGCTGCAATTAAAATCACAAGTCCCCAGATTGATATTTTCTTTCTACGACTGAGAGCCCTTACATACTCTTCTTCTGGCATTATTTCTATTTCTGCCGTATCCTTGCTTTCTGTTCTTCTTATATCCTCTTCAGCTAATTTCTCTTTTCCCAATTCTGCCATCTCAATCACTCCATGTATTTAATATCCGCATTGTTTCATCTTCATTTTCAAAAAACTTTGAAAATAAATAGTCCAGTATTCCTGAATATACTCTGCATTTATATCCTCTTGGCTGTTTTTCTATCACATCTCCATCAAGGGCATAATTTACAACCGGACATGTTCCACAATATGGCTGATATACACAATCACAGCAAGTCGGAATTGTTTCCAAAACACTGGAAGCACATACTGTTTTACATACGCTATTATTTATCAAGTCTGTATACGTGCTGTTATATACATTTCCTAATTGGAAAGTACTCTGTCCCATCTCATGCAGCATTCTTCCTTCATCGCATGTAAAAATATTTCCATCTGCGTAATATGCTAGCTGTCCTACGCCTGCTCCACATGGCGAACGCAATTCCATGTAATTCATAAAATCGCCCCTTATTCTTCTCAACAAGATTGCAGCATGATCTTCCTTGATAAATCTTCCTTTTTTATTTATCTCAATTAACTCGTCTAATGCCTGTCTATAAAACTCAATAAATTCCTCTGATGTATATCCTATTTTTTCCCAGCTTTTAGCTGCCTTTCCTAGTGGTGTCAGCGGTCTTATAAAAATACTTTCAAAGCCCATATCTATATATGCATGGACAATTTCTCTCGGATATTTAAGTGAAAACCTTGTAGTAGTTTCTATCGCACCTATCTGTAATCCTGCTTTTCTCACGCGTTCTATTGAATCGGTAACCTTCTTATATGTACCATTTCCATCTGCGTAAGGACGATTATTGTTATGTACAAGTTCGTTTCCATCCATCGATGTAGATATTCCAAAACAATATTGTGCAAAAAAATCCAACATTTCATCTTGAAGCAATGTTAAATTCGTTACTATGGTATAAGCTATTTCATGCTTTTCTTTATGTATTTCGGCATATTCTACTATATGCTTTATAATCTCAAAATTAACTAATGGCTCTCCTCCCTGAAACTCAAAACACAATGACTGCTCCGGTGACTGTAATGCTATATCCACTGCTTTTTCAGCCATTTCCATATTCATGACAAGATGTGAACACTCTATACCATTATTTGCCTGACAATACACACAGCTCATATTACACACTGTAGTTACGACAAATATGTGCAACGATGTTGCTGCGTTTACATGTCCTTTTATCTCTCTCAGTGCATATTTGTTCTCTGATGAATATTCTAAATCCGATTCATCATATATCATCTTCTTTTTATTAAGTTCGTTATACAACTCTGATTCTCTATCTACATTCAATGAAAGAATCTTTTGAAAATCTTCTCGGCTGACAAACACATATTTTCCAAAATCATTTGTCATTAAAACAGAATCTCCGAATTGCTTAAAATTAAAGTAGTTTAACTTCATACGATTGCTCTCAATTCTCCCTTTTCCAGCGATATTGTTCCAGCAAATATACCGCCACACGCTTTCCTCATCTTGCAGTTCTCACAAGTTTCACCAAATCTTACTTTATCAGGTGATATACTTTTTTCACATAATGTCCAAAATTCTTTTTTAACGGCACACAATGGAAAATTGTATAATTTTACATCTATTCCTTTTTCCATCAATATTAAAGCCGCTTTCTCTGCTGCCAAAGCAGCATCTTTATATGGTATCCAGACCTTATTGCTATTTACTCTTGCACTTCCCGTCATCTCCATTGCCATAATACTGACATAATCCACTTCCGGAATCTCTTCAGTAATCATATGTGCTATATTAGGAATATCTTTCTCATTTAACTTACTTACAACCAGTCTTATCTCAATATGTATTCCTGCTTTCAATAGCTTTTTTATTCCTGATATTGTCTGGTCAAAACTTCCATCTGCCTGCGTTATCATATCATGTGTTGCATGTGTAGAGCCATGAATAGGTATTGCAATTATACTGTTATTTGGAGCTTTTTCTATGAATCTCTGCACATATGAATCAATTGCAAATATTCTTCCATTCGTCAGCAATAAGAATTCTGTATCCTCAAATTTGTCTCGCAGGAACTCAAAAAATCTAAAAATATCAGGTCCCATCATAAATGGCTCTCCGCCTGTAATTGTAAGATGCGGTGCATCTGCAGGTATATGTTTTGCAATTTCTATCAATGTATTTACACTGGTATTTCCGCCCCTCTGTCTGGATATATCTGGTGACGGACACATAATGCAATTAGAATTACATTTTGCAGTCACAAAAAAATAATTATCCATAGAACTGTCATCATAATATTCCGATAGACATCCATTTCCCCATAGCTCATATACATCATAGTTATGTGCATTTCTTAGCTTAGCAATCACTTTTTCATCCTCTGATATCACAATATCTTCCGGATATAACCGTATAGCATTTTCTGAAATATAGAGAAAATCTATATTATCACTAAGTAGATCATCTCTCACTTCACTATTCAAAGCCAGAGATACTATTTTATATTTTCCGTTATAATTCTCCAGCTTCACAATCATCTAACCATCCCCCATATAATGAAATAGCTTAAAAAACCAGCAAATATGAACATTGCAAACGGAATTTTCCTAACAACCGTTACTGTCATTATATTTCTACTACTTGCCCATCTGCCAACACTTGCAACCTGTTCCTCTGTCAATCTGCTTCTTAAATCTTCTGATGATATTGGCGGAAGTCCTCGTACTCTGGAATTCTGCATAAGCATTGAAGAAATACTTGATAATATCATTCCCTTTTTCAGATTACATATTTCAACTTCTTCATACAAGCTTGTCCGAATTGTCATCTGACAAAGCAGAAGCAGTATTACCAAAATATAATTCTCAGGATTAAATGAGAACGGAATAAATCCTAATATAAATCCGATAACCAAATCTATGCAATAAATCCCAACAACAATCTGCCACTTTTTCAGCTTGCTCTCTTTGCCAACTATCCATGCAACTATCATACATACAATTCTAATAATCCATTCATTAATGTATACTCCACGCATGCCTATTACGATAAATAAAAGATTAACAAGGCAAATATACCCAGACGCGGATAAAAAAGATTTCAGAAATGCACTTAGATATCCTTTAACATATTCTCTGGTAAACTTTGCTCTACCTTTCATTATTAAATAGACAGAAAATCCCAGCAAATAAATATATCCATATAATATTGCCAAGCATAACGCAAAATATAATGTCACATCTGTCTTTCCATACACCAGATAATAATTCGCAGGATATAAAACTGACATTACTAATGTTAACTTGCAATCGCCTCCCGCAAATGAATGTGTATAAAACAATACCAGACTGATTACCAATAAAATTCCTATGTTGAGTATATAAAGCCAAAACAAATCTCTGGCAAAATATCCATAATATACTGCATCTAAGACTATTCCCACTAATGCATATATCAATAAGATTTTGTTGTAAATTCGCCCTTCTTTCACATCAGATATCGATGTGATAATTCCAAGTGAAATCAATGCCGCAATAAATATAATTTCTACAATAATCATTTTTTCATATTCTCTGCATTTATTAAATAGTTTTCAAACTCTTTTATGGTAATATCAGTATCATATCTGCACCTGTCAAAAATAAGCTCCATACATTCTTTTCTCTTTTTTATCCTGATTCTTGCCAGATTCCTATATGCATTACAGGTTTCTTCAATACTATCTGCTGAGTATATATCCATACTTAATATCAACTTATTCATTAGCTTCAAACCAATCCTTTAGTATTTCATCTTCACTAAATGTATGTGTGTGTTCGCTGTCTGTTTCTGCAGCTTCCTCTCTTGGTGCTACTACGCTGGTTGCTACCGCTCTTGCAAGCATAAGCTCACGAATATTTTTTGTCTGCAAATAAATTTCATGCCGGGCACTCTGTGCCAGAATTTCATTTTCAAATTCCTGATCTGTTACCTCTGGCTGACCATCTTTCGTACTTATAGAAACATAGTAATAATTCTTATCTGCATCTAAATGCAGATATGCTCTATCTGTAAAATTGTAAGCAGCCTTTATTAACGCCGTCTTTGAATAAAGTTCTCTGTTATATTTCAGTTGTCTCATAAATACATTATCCTTCTTCATCAATATCTTTTGGAGTTTTCTGCGAGTTTCTATATTCACCTGTTGTAACTCTATTATCAGTCGGTTTTTCTGCTGTAACAGGAATTGCCCATGCCCTTCCAAACTTTGTTACACCAGCAATTTTCCCTTCAGCACACATAATTTGTACTGTTCTAGGTTTTACTCCCCACTTTTTTGCAATTTCAGTAACTGTAGTATAACCCTCGATCATCTTTTACCTCTCATCAATGTACTGAAAAAGAGCATAACCTACCCGGCAATGCTCCTTATCATTCTACAACCAATATCGCTCTGCATTATGTACGAGCACTTATAGTTATTGTACTCGCAATAGCGAAAAATATCAACTTATATTACATTCTATTTATACATTCCAAGGCATCTTGAACATGGCGTATATCCTTGTTCTTTTATATCATCAATCGTCCCATTCACTATCTGCTTATTCTTTTCAGACATACTATTAACACTTGAACATGTTGGCAAATGAATTTTCTTTGTATTCGTATTCAAAATATACTCTTTTATCTCTTGCTGTGTATCATTATTATTATTCGATTGCAGATTTTCTTGTGTAGCGTAATCAGTTTTAATATCTTCTTTCTGAGAATCTTCATTAGACAGCCAACTATCTCCAGTAGCATAGTCAATCTCAATTCCCGGCTGTACATTATAACAAAAGATATTAAAACAAACACCTGCACCTCTGTCTTCTACAGACCAAGCTTCCATTTCAACGCCCTTTGCCACAAGATTGTCTCCTTCAAAAATTGGTGTTACACGATATAAGACATGATTATTAGTTTCTTCCACATATGCACTTACAGTATTTTCAAACTCCAGCATACCTATCATGTTCAAATATCTGGTTCCTGTAATCAAATTTAACTCATTAACATTTTCTCCTGCTAGCTGATATCCAATCAAATGGCATCTGTTATATAGATAATTACCATCTACAACACCATTATACTTAACTGTATGCCAGCCTGACGGACGAACCTGACCTATAGCTCCTCTTTCTTCTGTCGGCATAATTTCTTTGCAAATATTAGCGAAAGCAACTCCACATCTTCCAAGAGAATCCAGATTACTATAATATTCAAATGGTTCAGTGCTTAATTTTTCCTCATCTGTAAAATATGGCATATTTCCATTTAAAGATATATATGGTGAACCAGTATATTCACCCATATTATTTAAGCTGACTACATCCTCAGATTTATCTTTATTAGATACCTCGGAGGAATTATCATTATAAATAATATTACTGTTGCCTATGCTCTCATTATTGCTTGTACTGTTATTATCAGTGCAACCACCTATCAGTATGCAAAATAAGAGCGAAAAAACAACCAACATATTTTTCTTTGTTCTCATAACACCACATCCTTTACACTTTCAAGCACATTCTAGCATTTAATCTTTTTAAAGAAAATACCTTTATTCTATATAGAAGCGGAGTTATCTCCGCTTCTCCCACTTCTTCTCTTCCTTATCCTGCAATCTGCCACTCTCCTCATATATCCTGTCAAGTTCCACCTTGATAAACAACTCTTTTTCCATCTGCCCATATATATTCTGCACATTCATTGCCTCATCAATAATATCACCCGAACTATCACTATAACCGATTGATTTCAGATAGTTCATAACCCTCGTTCCATATGCATCCGAGCCATCAAAATATCCATTTGGACAAATTCCATTTGGTAAATATTTTTCTATCTAATACATAACTGGAAGAGACAGAGGAATTACCTTCCTCTGCCCCTATTCCACATCTTATCTTCTGCTTTATCTTTACCAACATCTCTACCAACACTCTCATCATAAATTCTCTGGAATTCCTCATACATTTCGTCTCCATCCAGCTTTATCCCCAGCCTTTTCATTACATCCGAGAACAACCATATGCTTCCACTAACATCAGCAATATCAAATCCGAATATATCAGCCTTAACAGAATCACTAATATTCTCATAACCACCAAGCTCTGATATCCTCCTGACAATCCAGCCAGCTTTGTCCACAGACACTTTTTCTTCAGATTCCATAAATTCACTTTTACCTGTTACATCAGTAATATCTTCATCCATTCTTGCCGTATTTACATCAGACACATTACGAATATCTGGCATTACAGACGTATCATTCTGATTATTGTCTGGATTCATTACCTCAACATTCGTCCCCGGCTCAACAGCCACATCTTTCTCAACCACAGCCTCCTCTTCCATCCCCGGTATCTCAATCTCCCTGTCAGCAACAATCTCCTCATTCTCCGACACCGCATAATAAGCTGTATACAAATCTTCTTTCACAATGCCATCAGCAAGCTGCAACTGCCTCTTAACATTCCTTTTCTCCTGCTTCAGCTTATCCAGTTCTTCCTGCACTTCCACATGCCATATCTGATATTCCCGGTACTGCTCTTCATTCTTAATACTGCGTTTCCGGCTTGAGCTTTCTCTGTATATCTCATGCTGTCTGTCCTCAATCTGCTGAATCTTTTCTTTCTGCTCACCTATGAAATCCACAAGCTCCACAACACTTTTGATGTCATTATTCACAAGCAGCAGATATTCGTCCTGTAACTGATGAAATCTCTTCAAATCTTCCGTATACTTTGCTCCACCAACCTCAAAACGCTTCTGCTCTACAATCCTTAATCTGTATAGCTTTGCATAAAACTTCTTCTGATATGGTGACAGCTTCGCTCTGTGCAATCCCATGATATCCGACGAATAAAAGTAAGGCTTTGCCATCCAAGGCATATCCACATGATGCCTTAACGTCTCCTCTGAAAACATCTCGTCCAGCTTTGCCAGCTTATGATAATACCGAAATCCCGGTGCCTGAACTTCCATCCATGCGTCTTTCTTGAATACATATCCAAGTCTTTTCATCAGATATTTAAAATGCTCCACATTTCCGGCTGCATACGCACACATTTTTGCATCACGAAGAATTATCTCTTTCATGGACATCTCTTTTTCCCATTTGTCCCTGCTGATATTTTTCGGATTTCTGCTATACTCTGCCGGCATTATGGAAAGTCCCAGCTCGTCACAATATTTATTTGTGATAGGCTGGAGATGATTCTTCCAGTTGCTTTTAGGTGAATTGTATTTCTTGCCAGTTGTCATACTGACACTATTCCAGATCAGATGCCCGTGCATATGCTCCCTGTCAGTATGAACCGCATACACAGCCTCATAATCATCACCAAGCACATCCTTCGCAAAGTGCTCCAGCACATACATTGCCTGCTCTGCCGTCACTTTTTCTTCCGGTGAAAATGATATGATCACATGATAGCCCTGCCTTTTACCCGTCTTATGAAAAATATTCTTTGTCTCCTCCATCTGCTCAAATGCTGTGTCCGGCAGGCAGTTAATACCGCCCACCAATACACATTCTTCTGTCTTATCTGGATTCTGAATATATTCCAAAGCATTCTTCAGGTGTGATGCCGGATTTCTGCCTTCCGATTCCATGATATTTAGGATCTTTGTAATCGCCATTCTTCCAGCACCTCCCCAAATGTTTTCTTTATATCATCCAGACTGCTCTGCAGCTTGTCAATATCACTGTAATATAACCTTCCCTGTGAATTGGCAAGCTTTACTGCCTGATTAATATTATTTGCAATACCTGCTATGATGCGGATTATTCTTGCCCTGTCCTCTGGATAACTTGTATCAATGTTGCCGCCTGTCAGGATTAATTCTCTTATATAGGCACTTGCTGTCATTCCGGTTCGTTTAAGTGCCGCTTTCAGAATATCCATATCTTTCTCTGACAGCTTTACCGATATCTTATAATCTTTCCTGTCAGACTTGTATCTTCTCTTTCCATCTGCCATGTGTTTCTCCCCTTTCGTAATTTTTTAATGCTATATCAAACCAATCTCTTTTTATCTGTACCATTGCTTTTTCATCCTTTCTGAAAGTTCTGCTTATAGGTTTTGCACCTCGCATTACATGCTCGGTGTATTTGGCGTTCACTCTACTCATTTCCATGCAAGCATGAAATTCGTAGTGTTCACTGGTTTTGCTGGTTTTGCAAGATGCGGAAAAGGTCGGACCTTTTCCCGAAAAAATATAAACGCATCAGCGTTTACATAATTTTCCGTCTTGGCAGGAGCACCTGCACCCTGTATATGATATGTGGTGGTTAATGTACCACCACAATTACTGATATGGTGGCACTTTTTGCCATCACTTTGCTGTTTTAGTGGCGTTTTCCGCCACCACTTTTCCATTTTGATGGCACATTCCGCCACCATGTCTTTTTTCTCTCTGATTTGAGTGGTGGCACTTTTTGCCGTCACTTTGCTGTTTTGACGGCGTTTTTTGCCCCCACTTTTGCATTTTGACGGCACTTTTTGCCCCCACACTTTTTCAGTTCTGATTTGAGCGGGGGCGCTTTCTGCCCCCACTTTGTGGTTTTGGGGGCGCTTTTTGCCCCCATTTTCGTGTTTTGGGGGTGCTTTTTGCCCCCACATTGGTTTCGCCTATTCAGTTATCTCTTTTGCCATTGCATCCGCATCCGATATTACATTTTCTGCTATCTCAGCACCATCTTCCGGCAATCCATTTGTTTCAGGCTGTATATCCACTTCATCCTGTTCACTTATCACAAAATCCCCAACTGCAGTTTCATAATCCATTTCTTCTGCAACCTTGCTCCGGTTACGCTGCGGCTCATAATCCGGATTGTAATAATCTTCGTAACCATAGATTTTCTGTTCAAAGTACTTCCTTGGACATTTGCCCCGCATGGTGAAATAACCTTTTGCCTCAAGCTCTGCATTATATTCCTTTATAATTGCATATGCCTTTGTCATCCCGTTACCAAGCATCTAGCTTATCTCACCTGCATCTATGAATGCTTCCTTTATACCCTTCATGCAGCTCCTCCTTTCATAAATTGTTATTTTAAATACGTGTTTTCACAAAGCAGCTATCCTGTTCTTTACTTAATCCGTATTTATAGTTCGTGTTTATCTTAATATCCTTTTCAGAATTTGTCAATAGAACTTTTTATAATTACGCACTTGCAATTCGTTTTTGTTTATGATAAAGTAATCGTACAATCATAAATAAGTCACTTACTGATACGTATTTCATTTAACATCAATCTGATACGCATCTTTACAACGGACTATTTCATATAAAGGAGGGTGAACAGAATGGCTTTCTCTGATTCCATTAAACTTACTATGTCTTCTTCTGAGGAAATCGGAAAGGCAATACAGAAGCAGCGCAAGGCACAGAAAATCACGCAAAAGGAGTTTGCACAGCGGCTTGGTAAATCAGAACGTACTATCCAGAAATATGAATCTGGTGAAATACTATTAAAGATAGATGTTTTAAAACAGATTGCAAATCAATTAAATGTTCCATGGCAGGAGCTTTTATTTGCAAAAGTTACTAATACTACAAAAGATAATACGACCGCTGAATATCCGGCATATGAATTCCACACTATGTCAGATGTAATCAACGCTCTCTTTGCCATAACTGAACTTACTGATTTTTCATTTGAGCTTACCAATACCAAACCTCCTGAAAATCCTGAATGGACTGCCGGGATCAAGGTTAACGGCAAAGGTGATGGAAAATATGATGCAGACTTTTGTCTCTTTATGGAAAACTGGATAACAAAGAAGAATATGCTTCAGACAGGAAAGCTTTCAAAAGAAAAGTTTGATTCATGGAAATCAGATATGTTAGCATATTATAAGAATTCCAGACTGGATAATGAAGCTGATTCAAAAACTGAATAATTGCAGGCTTACACCTTTAGTAAAGAAAAAGCTCCGGCACACTCCTTCTCGCAAAAGGAATAACCGAAGCTATGTAAGTGATTGACCCGAAGGCTTTATAATCACCCTGAACAAGTAGATTATATCATAGCCTTTTGATGATTGCACAACAATTTTACAAAAAGGAGATGATATTTATGCCAGCTTACAAAGATGAAAAAACTGGTAAATGGTTCGCCAAGTTCTATTACACGAACTGGCAGGGAATCAAGAAACAGAAGTGGAAAAGAGGCTTCGCCACCAAAAAGGAAGCTTTAGGATTTGAAAGGGACTTTCTGGAAAAGCAGTCTGCCAATCCTGACATGACATTTCAAAACCTTTATGAAATTTATATGGAGGATATGGCTGCAAGACTTAAGCAGTCAACTCTTCTGACAAAAAAGACGGTACTACAGACGCATATTCTTCCATTTTTCGGTAACAAGCCAATAAATGAAATCAAAGCCTCTGATGTACGAAGATGGCAGGCGAAGCTTATGAGTTCGCCTAATAATTACTCCCAGACCTATCTGAAAAAGATTAATACGGAGCTTAACAGTATCATCAATTATGCCAAGCGGTTCTATGATCTCAACACCAATCCCTGCGGCAAGGCAGGTACCATTGGAAAAGCAAAGGCTGAGGAAATGGATTACTGGACTTACGATGAATATATTGCTTTCCGTGAGGGCGTAAAAGACAAGCCATTATCATATATCTGTTTTGAAGTCCTGTACTGGACAGGTATGCGTGAAGGTGAATTGCTTGCTCTCTCACCTACTGATATTGACTTTGATAACAAGCTAATATCCATCAACAGAACATATCAGCGGATAGGAGGAAAAGATGTATTTACATCACCTAAAACAAGAAAAAGTAAGCGAAAGATTCCGATTCCGGATTTTCTCTGCCAGGAGCTATCAGACTATATCCAGTCAAGATATATGCTTGACGCAGATGAAAGGCTGTTCCCGGTAACAAAATCATATCTCTCACACGAGATGATAAGAGGTTGTAAAAACACAGGTGTAATATCATATATCTGTTTTGAAGTCCTGTACTGGACAGGTATGCGTGAAGGTGAATTGCTTGCTCTCTCACCTACTGATATTGACTTTGATAACAAGCTAATATCCATCAACAGAACATATCAGCGGATAGGAGGAAAAGATGTATTTACATCACCTAAAACAAGAAAAAGTAAGCGAAAGATTCCGATTCCGGATTTTCTCTGCCAGGAGCTATCAGACTATATCCAGTCAAGATATATGCTTGACGCAGATGAAAGGCTGTTCCCGGTAACAAAATCATATCTCTCACACGAGATGATAAGAGGTTGTAAAAACACAGGTGTAAAGAAGATACGAATCCACGATATCAGGCATTCGCACGCCAGCTTACTTATTAATCAGGGCTGTGATGCCCTGATGTTAGCAGACAGGCTTGGACATGAAAAAGTATCCACAACACTTAACACATACTCCCATCTGTTTCCACATAAACAGCAGGAACTTGTGCATAGTCTGGAATCATTGCAGGCAACAGATTTGCCAACGCCTGAGCCACCATCTGATAACCCTTTGCTTGAAGCAGCAGGTATAACCTGTGAAGTACCTCAGACTCAGAGCAACGGCTCAGATGTAACAATCCGACCTCAGTTTGGACCTGCGTTAGTACCACCAAATACCGCATCAGGGAAAATCATCCAGATGCCACAAAGAAAGATCATATAGAAGAAATCCAGCAGTCATCAGGATTTCTTGCTATTAAAGTTAATGACAACCAACTGAAAACGATAAAAAAGAGTAGTTGCTATTAGTAGCAAATTAGTAGCAGTGCAAAAGAAAAAGTCTCGGAAGCCGCTTGTTTAGCGGGTTCCAAGACTTGTAGCTCTTACTCAAACTCCAGACAGACAGTAACAGGTATTAGCAAAAATCGTTGATTTTAAGGCATTTTCAAGCATTACAAACTACTGAAAAACAATATAAGAAACTAAAAAAATGCAATTTTAATGCAATAAGGTACACTCAATTTTGTTTAATTCAGTACCAAAAATTCAAAACCTCAATATCTAATTTTTAAATGGATGTTCACAAATAAACGTCTAATTAAAAAAACTTTGTATAAACAGTTAACCCAAAAAGCAAAAGAGAAATAATATAAACAGGTATAAATGAAAATATTTGCTTTTCTTTTGCTTCATAAGTAATAGCAACTGGTACAAGTTTGTTCAATTTTGAAATTGTAAACTGAATCCAGAGTATCTGGAATAAAAACAGCACTGCCCATCCTATCACATTAAATGAATAAATTGGATTTTGTATATTCACATTTATTTTTTCTAAAAGTGAATAGTCCACTAATATAAAACCAATCGCAGAAAAAAAATCTGTTAATATCTTTAATGTAAAATATTTCATACTTATAAAGTTAGATAATACAGACTGTTGTTTATTCCATCCACGAATAGTCATAATAATGCACAGTATTATTAAAATTGTAGACAACTGTATCATTGTATTTCGCAAAGGGATGTAAAAAATTGCAGTAATGTCTGTTAATGAGCTAATTGTATTTGCTTTTATGTAACTCATAAAGTTTATTGCCATTGAGAGATAAATCATAATTATGACAATTTGAGTTATTCTTTTTGATTTCCAGCGTGCATTTTGTATCTCAACGCTATCTATTTTTCCAGCCATATACTGTGATTGTACTTCTATATCGTATTTAGGATTGATTTGTTGAATTAAAATATTTTGAATATATTGACTTACATTATCCGATGGTTTTTTCAAAAACAATTCATATATTGTCAAACCTATGGTTATTACATTTAAACATATTGAAATGATTTCTAACATAAAAATTACCTCCATAATATGACATTATATCACATTCTACTAAGACGTTCAAAAATGAGCGTCTATTTTTTTACCCAAAATGAAAGGAGAATCAAACATTATGAAAAAGATTATGAAACGATTGCTTACAGGTGTACTTACCCTTACAACCGTATTTACCGCATTACCTGTCACACAGGTTCATGCTGCGGATTCCGTCTATACCACTACGGACGGTAAAGCAGGAACAATCGTCAAGGTTGACAATAGCGGTACAGAGATTAAGAGCTTTGAAGAAAGCATAATGACCGCTGACGGTCAGACTGCCTATTGTGTAGATATTAACACCAACTTTGAATCGGGATATAAAAACCGAGTTGACGCTAAAGACAGAATGAGCGACGACCAAATATCAGACGTGGCGTTGAATCTGGAATACGTCAAGCAGTATGCCGCAACCCACAGTCTTTCCAGCAAGCAAGTCTATCTGTTGGAACAATGTGTTGTCTGGCGTAGATTGAGCGTTCATTTAGGTTGGGGTTACAACAATGTACGAGCTGCCTATGACGAAGTATCAGAAAAAATCCAGTCAGAAGTCTATGAGAACGCAAAGGCTTTCGCTAAAGCGAATAAAGACCGTTACGGCTGTGGCGGCTATATTTATGTCGGTGAGGGGCAGGATTTAGGACATTTCTGGGCAAAGCTGGCTGTCGGTGATGGCAAGATTCAAAAATCGTCCAGTAATACAGCAATTACAAAAGATAATAACTGCTATTCCTTATCTGGTGCGACTTATACTGTCTATTCTGATAAAGACTGCACGAAGTCTGTTGCCACACTTACGACAGATGGCAACGGGAATACGAACACTATGGAACTCCGAGCTGCGACATACTATGTGAAAGAAACCGAAGCTCCAAAGGGATTCCAGTTAGATAAGAACGTCTACACCCTTACAGTCAAGGCTGGTGAAACCACTACATTGAAAGTCAGCGATACACCAAAAGTCACTGATACTTTGGTTGAGCTTTTCAAGATTGATATGGAAACGGGAAAATCAACCGCACAGGGTAACGCTTCTTTGGAGGGTGCAGAGTTCGTCTGGAAGTATTATGACGGATATCACACAAAAGATAATCTTCCAGCAGAAGCAACACGCACTTGGACGACAAAGACAATCGCTGAAAAAGACGGTAATAACGAAGTCCACTACATCACACATTTAGCTGACGCTTACAAAATATCGGGTGACAGTTTCTACACACAAAACGGTACTATCTGCCTGCCGCTTGGTACTATCACTGTGGAAGAAAAAGCTGCTCCAAACGGGTACTTGTTAGAGGGTGCATATATGCAGGCTAACGGAAGTTCGGAACAGATAAAAGGTGTCTATGTGGCACAGATTACAGAAGATGGTGAGCTTGCAGTATTAAGCGGCAGCAATCAGTATTCCGTATCAGACAAGGTGATTCGTGGCGGTGTGAAAATCCAGAAGCGTGACCTTGAAACGAAAGATACAAAACCACAAGGCGGTGCAACATTGAAAGATACTGCCTTTGAAATCATTTCCCTAAATGATAACCCTGTCTTGGTAGATGGCAAGTTATACAACAAAAATGAAGTTGTCAAGACAATCCTTACAGGCGTTGACGGTATCGCTGCGACTGCCGCAGACACACTTCCTTACGGTCACTATAAGATTTCGGAATCTAAAAGTCCGACAGGCTACTTGACTACTGGTGCGGCAGACCGTGAGTTTGACATTGTGAATGATGGTGAAATCATTGATTTAACAGACGAAGCACACTCTGTTTACAATCAGATTATTCGTGGTGATTTGGAGGGTGTGAAAATCGGTGATGGCACTCACAAGCGACTTGCGAATGTTCCGTTCAGGATCACCAGCAAGACGACTGGTGAAAGCCACATCATTGTGACGGACGCAAACGGTCAGTTCTCCACTTTCTCTGAATGGGTATCACATAAACAGAATACCAACGCTGGTAAATCCAGTGAGGACGGTATCTGGTTCGGTACTTCCACACCAGACGACAGCAAAGGTGCATTGCTTTATGACACTTACACAATCGAAGAATTACGCTGTGATTCCAACAAAGGAATGACACTGATTCCTGCCTTTGATGTGGTGGTTTCCAGAAATAAGACAGTCATTGACTTAGGCACTTTGACAGACGATTACGAGCTAGAAATCTCTATCCATACCACAGCTACCGACAAGGCAACAGGTGAAAAGATGATTGTTGCTGGTAAAGATGTGACTATCATTGATACGGTCACTTTAGATGGTTTGGAAAAAGGCACAAAATATCAGCTCATAGGCTGGGAAATGGTGAAGTCTGAAAATGCAGAGCTTCTTGTAAATGGTGAGCGTGTAGAAAACGACCTTGCTTTTACCGCTACTGATACAAAGATGGAAGTTCAGATTGAGTTTACATTTAATGCCAGCGAGCTTGCAGGAAAAGAGCTTGTCACTTTTGAGGAATTATACGACGTAACAAATTCAGACGAACCTACAAAAGTGGCTGAACATAAGAACATTGAGGACGACGGGCAGACGGTAACAATCACAGAGCGTATCATCACTATGCATACAATCGCTGCCGACAAGGCAACAGGGAAAAAGACAATCGAAGCTGGTAAAAATGTGACTATCGTTGATACCGTTACTTTAGATGGTCTTGAAAAAGATGTGAAATATACCCTTAAAGGCTGGGAAATGGTGAAGTCTGAAAATGCAGAGCTTATCGTGAATGGTAAGCGTGTGGAAAATGACCTTACTTTTACCGCTACCGATACGAAGATGGAAGTTCAGATTGAATTTACGTTCAACGCCAGTGAGCTTGCAGGTAAGGAGCTTGTCACATTTGAGGAATTATACGACGTGACAAATCCAGACGAGCCTATCAAGGTGGCTGAACATAAAGACATCAAAGATAAGGGGCAGACGGTAACAATCATAGAAAAACCAGAATCCCCTACCACACCAGATGAGCCTAGCACACCAACAAGAACAGGCACATCACCAAAGACGGGTGACAATACGCCATTTGTCGCATTATTCGCTATGATGGGGAGTTCCGCTGCTGGTCTTATCTTCGCAGGATATAAGAGATTTCGCAGAGTAAAGAAGTCTAAATAATACGGGAGGTCACGGCACATGAAAACGCCCCGTTCACCGCCCTATCATAAGAAAGTCAGTCTGCGGCTGACAGTAAACCGAACTTCTGCTTGATGAACATTTATCTTTCTGAATGGGAATTGTCAAGGGTGCGAAGCACAACGCAACGCCCTTGATGATTCACAGGCAGACAGATATTATCCAGACAGCAGAATGACACTATCAATTATTAAAAATATAGAAAAAAAAGAGGTAAATACATTTATGGAATTAAAACACGTTATCCCGAACATGGAAAAAACATTCGGAAATTTGGAGTTTGCAGGTGAGAATAAAGTGGAACAGCGTAGGATCAACGGACGTATGACGGTAGTTTCCCGCAGCTTTAACCTTTATTCGGACGTACAGAGGGCAGATGATATTATCGTGGTACTGCCTGCGTCTGCTGGTGAGAAAAATTTTGAATCGGAGGAAAAGGTCAAACTTATCAATCCGAAAATCACCGCAGAGGGTTACAAAATCGGCACAAGAGGATTCACAAACTATATCCTGTCAGCAGACGATATGGTGAAAGCGTAAGGAGGTAGAAAGATTATGAGATTAGCAAACGGAATCATTATTGATAAGGAAAAGACGTTCGGAGTATTGAAATTCTCAGCGTTGCGTCGTGAGGTACATATGCAGAATGAGGACGGTACGGTTTCTGAAGAAATCAAGGAACGCACCTACGACTTGAAATGTAAGGAACAGGGTCGCATGATACAGGTAAGTATTCCTGCCACTGTTCCGTTAAAGGAATTTGACTACAACGCAGAGGTGGAAATCATCAACCCTGTGGCTGATACGGTGGCAACTGCTACGTTTCAAGGGGCAGACGTTGACTGGTATATCAAGGCAGATGATATTGTCTTGAAGAATAAAGTAACTACTTTAAATGGTTCGCAAAGCAAAAATAAGTAATTTTGAGTGTTCTCATATGATGTTACATAAGGTATAATTACTCTATAAATCAAAAGAAAAGAGGTAATTATGTATGATTAACTATAGTATTCTTAAAATAAAGCTTTTAAGTATTATTGAAAGTATTGATGATTATACCTCTGAACCAATCATATCTGTACCTTGCACAACCCTAAAAAATAATTTGGATAATGATACCATGACTATTGATATTTTAGAATACTGCTGTAATACTATCGAGGATTGGTATAAGGATAACTTATCTCATATTTGTAGCAATCAATACGTGATAAGCCCTGAAAACCATAAAAAGAATATGCAAACCATTAAAGAGATTAATGAGGATATTCAAGCTAATCGTGAAGAATATGAAAAATATTTCTCCAATCCTTCAATTAGTCAAGCTAACCCCTCAATCAGCGGTGATAAAATATTTATTGTTCATGGACATGATAATGGCTTAAAAAATGAAGTTGCACGATTTTTAGAAAAATTAAAACTAACGCCTATAATACTTCATGAGCAGGCTAGTGAGGGTGAAACAATTATTGAAAAAATTGAGCGATATTCAAATGTTGGTTTCGGTATAGTATTGTATACTCCGTGTGACAAAGGAGGATTAGCTAACGATGGAGCAGAATTAAAGTATAGAGCACGTCAAAACGTTGTCTTTGAACACGGGTATCTTATAGGAAAGTTAGAAAGAAAAAATGTTTGTGCCCTTGTAAAAAATGATGTTGAAAAACCAAATGACATTTCAGGTGTAGTATATATTTCCTATGATGAAAGTGGTGCTTGGAAGATTGAAATTGCTAAGGAACTGAAAGCGGCTGGTTATAACATTGATTTTAATAAACTATTTTAAGCTTAATGTAATAATGCGTATGCAAGCAGTAAATCTATAAGGTTTACTGCTTTTTTCATGGAAAGGAGGATTTTATATGCCACAATTTAATAAGCGTGGAAATCGTATCAGAGCCAGCGACAAATCGCTGGTTTTTCGTTTTTCTGCTGGTTTGCTGCTTCCGCTGTTCTTTGTGGTGGTCTTGCTGTTGAACCTAAAGACAATCCTAACAACGGACTGGAAATCGGTCAGCTTTCTGAAAGATGGCAGCGTCCATTTGACAGTCACGTCATATATGATAGTGACGGTCATAATGTCAGCTTTGTTCTGTGCGATTGCTGCCCTTTTATACCAAAGATTCCAGTATGACAGGGTGAAACAGCTCTTTCACCGTCAAAAGCTGGCAAAGATGATACTTGAAAATGGCTGGTATGAATCGGAAACCACACAGGACAGCGGATTTTTTAAGGATTTACCAGCAGGTACAAAGAAAGAAAAAATCACCTATTTCCCAAAGCTATATTACCGTATGGATAACGGACTATTGTATATTCGTACAGAAATCACTCTGGGGAAATATCAAAACCAGCTCCTACACTTGGAAAAGAAACCGGAAACAGGCTTGTACTGTGAGCTGGTATCAAAAGAGCTGCATGATTCTTATGTGGAGTATGTCTTACTCTATGATACGATTGCAAACCGTATCACCATTGACGAGGTACAAGCTGAAAATGGCAGCCTGCGTCTGATGAAGAATGTCTGGTGGGAGTATGACAAGCTCCCTCATATGCTGATTGCTGGCGGCACTGGTGGCGGTAAAACTTACTTTATCCTCACTATCATTGAAGCTCTGCTCCGCTGCAATGCGGTTATGTATGTGTTAGACCCGAAGAACGCTGACCTTGCGGATTTATCTATTGTCATGCCAGAAGTCTATTACAAAAAGGAAGATATAACAGATTGTATTGACCAATTCTATGACGGTATGATGGCAAGAAGTGAAGCTATGAAATTCATGGAAAACTACAAAACAGGTGAAAACTATGCCTATCTCGGTCTTGCTCCGCATTTTCTCATTTTTGATGAATATGTAGCATTTATGGAAATGTTGACGACAAAGGAAAACGCCGCTGTGTTGAATAAACTCAAACAGATAGTCATGCTCGGACGACAGGCAGGTTATTTTCTGATTCTTGCCTGTCAGCGTCCAGACGCAAAATATCTCGGTGACGGAATCCGTGACCAGTTCAACTTCCGTGTCGCACTGGGGCGTATGTCGGAGCTTGGCTATTCCATGATGTTTGGTGAAGTAGACAAGGACTTTTTTCTGAAACAGATCAAAGGACGTGGCTACGTTGACACGGGAACGAGTGTCATATCAGAGTTTTACACTCCCCTTGTACCAAAAGGACACGACTTCCTAAAAGAGATAGGAAGATTGTCACAAAACAGGCAGGACGGACAGGCGGCGTGCGAAGCGAAAGCCGCAGGTACGGACTAGCCTGTGTTGGTGTGGCTTGCCACACCAACCATTCGCCCCCGTTATCTAACAGGGGGGCACAAATCAACTGGAAACAGTCAATTTAATATGGAAAAATCCTTAAAATGTGAGGATTTTTCAAACATTCAAGGGAGTGTGACAAAATCGGGAAATGTCACATTCCTTTTTCGATTGGAGGGATTTTCACTGAATGATACCGACTGGATAAATGATTTTAAGGAAAAACGGACGCAGTACGGTGTTTCCCAGAATCAGCTTGCGGTCATGGCTGGTGTCAGCCGAGAATATGTCAGCAGGCTTGAATCTGGAAAAGTAGCCTTGACGGAAGAAATCAAGGTGAAATTCACGGACGCTCTGGAACGATTGAATCCAGACAATCCGCTGGAAATGGTCTTGGATTACGTCAGAATCCGATTCCCCACACAGGACGTAAAACACGTTGTTGAGGATATTCTCAAATTGAGATTTGATGTGATGATACATGAGGATTTCGGGTTCTACTCCTATGCGGAACATTATGTCTTGGGTGATGTGTTCGTGCTGACTTCACCCGATAAGGAAAAAGGCACATTGCTAGAGCTGAAAGGAAAAGGCTGTCGGCAGATGGAAAGCTACCTGCTGGCACAGCATAGGAGCTGGTATGACTTTCTCATGGACGCTCTGATAGAGGGAGGTGTGATGAAACGTCTTGACCTTGCCATCAACGATATGGCAGGAATCTTGGATATTCCAGAGCTGACAGAGAAATGCAACCATGAGGAATGTATTTCCGTATTCCGCAGTTTCAAGTCTTACCGTTCTGGTGAACTTGTCAGAAGTCAGGAACAGGATAAATACAGTATGGGAAATACGTTGTATATCGGTTCGCTCAAATCGGAAGTCTATTTCTGTATCTACGAAAAGGACTATGAACAATATGTCAAATACGATATTCCTATTGAAGATACGAAAATCAAGAACCGTTTTGAGATAAGGCTAAAGAATGAGCGAGCCTATTATGCGGTGTGTGATTTGCTGACCTACCATGACGCAGAGCGTACCGTTTTTGATATTATCAACCGCTATATGCGATTCGCTGACAAGGAGGTGGAGAAACGACGCAGCGAATGGAAAACCAATGAGAAATGGGCGTACTTTATCGGTTCTGATCGTGGGCGTTTGAAACTGACGACCAAACCAGAACCGTACACGCTCACAAGGACGCTGAACTGGATAAGCAGACAGGTAGCTCCCACATGGAAAGTCTTACAGCAGATAGACAGTACCAACGGTACAAGCTATCTCAAAGATATTTTAGACCATGCGAAGCTCACCGAGCGTCATAAGAAGCTGATTGAACAGCAGACGACTTCCACAGAGGAAGTCATTACAGAAACGGAGGAATGACAACATGAAACATATCTTATTTGACTTCTTCCTGTTCTCACTTGGGGCAGGATTCGGAGTAGTGACTATGTGTCTTATGCAGGCAGCAAAAGCCGCAGACAGAGAAATTGAAATGATGGAAAGGAGAAAGAAATAATGAATTTCGGACAGAACTTATACAACTGGTTTTTATCTAACGCACAGAGCTTGGTACTTATGGCAATCGCTGTTATCGGGGTGTATCTTGGTTTCAAGCGTGAGTTTTCAAAACTTATCGGATTTCTGGTGATTGCCTTAATCGCTGTCGGTTTAGTATTCAATGCTGCTGGTGTAAAAGACGTACTGTTACAGTTATTCAATAAGATTATCGGGGCGTAGAAAGATTGCTTAATACGTTGAAAATTGATATAATGTGTAAATAACGAAAGGAAGTATACATTATGAGATTTAAAGAATTGGCAAATAGATTAACAGGTATTAGCTGCCCTGTTTTTGGTGTTTCATGGAATCCAGTTGACACTGAGCGTTCCATAGCACGTAGAATCATTATCTTTCTTGAACCACGACGAGTATTATATCGAGAATTAGATTATGAATCGCTATGCCCTTGTATAACATCAGTAACGGAAATCAAAAATTATTTGACTTCTGAATTATCGAATGTAGATGAAAACTCTAATTTAAATGGATATATAAGAGCCATGAGAAGCTCATGCAATAAATTTCTAAATAAATGTCCAGACAAAAAAGAGTTTCGTTGTCACACATGCCAACCGGGAACCCTTGACAACATGATTTTCACATCTGCCATTGGTGAATTGAGAGGCGTATTTGGAGTAATGATAGGTCAGATTGCAAAAGCATATGGAATAGATGTTGAAGATGAATTAGCTGAAATAATCCCAGAATAGGAGCATGGTGATGGACGATATTATCATTTGGTGCAATTCAAACAATGGATTTGCTACTATACTGTTATCAGTTTTAACTCTATTAACAAGTATAATTGCAATTATCGTTTCTATACACACAGCTAGATTACCTTATAAGAAAAAGCTGATAGTAAGTGGCGGCTCTTTTATAAGTGTTGATGGAATCGGACTACATATTACAGCTACGAATGTGGGAAACAGGCAAATTAAGATTTCCAATATTGGCTTTCAAATAGAAAAGCATGTGTATATAAATACACATACAATACACGAAAGTCAAATCATACTTGGACAGGGTGAGGTAACAAGCCAATATTATGACATCAACGATTTAAAAAAAGCAATATATGATATGCAACTTGACGGTTCAACAAAAATTTATGCATATGTTAAAGATACCGAAGGGAAAGAATACAAGAAGTATTTTTCCAGAGTGTCAAAAGTAGCACAATTCAAGCAGTAAATCTTAAAGGTTTGCTGCTTTTTTCATGCAAAATTTTAAGATTGGAGGACAACATGAAAACAGATATTTTTGAGGATATGAAAGACTGTATCGGCTGCCATGATGTTTCTGACCTGCCCTACCGTAAACGTGAGGTATGGGAGGAAATCAAACAACAGCTACCGCTTACATACCCGAAAGAACAGTTAGAAAAATTCTCTCATTATGTATTCGGTGTAGATTATGCTGTTATAATGGGAATACTGGAAATGAAGAAAGGAAGTGATAAGCCTTGTACGAAATGCGAATCTACCTGTTAAACAATACCAAACCTTACCATGACGAGGACGACGGTTATTCTGGTGAATGGTTCAACTGCCCTGTGGATTTTGAGGAAGTCAAAGAAAAGTTAGGCGTTGAAAATGAAGAACAGATTGAGATTGCAGATTATGAGCTGCCCTTTGACATACACAGCGATATGCCGCTTTTGGAAATCAACGCCAACTGCCGCATGGTTCTTGAAATCGAGGGTACGCCTATCGGCAATGAAATGAAAGCCATTCAGCAGAAATGGTTTGCCAGCTTTGATGAATTTATCGACCACAAGGACGAGATACGTTACTATGATGTGGGGGACGGTGCGGCACTGGCAGAATACCTTATCCGTGAGGAATCCGTTTTCGGTGAGATTCCCCACGAACTGTTAAAACATATCGACTATCATTCTTACGGAAATGAGCTGGAAATAGACGACAGATACCTTTTTATAAAATGTCAAGACCGAATGTACAAAAAATATTATATAAAAATGTACAGTTAGTCTGTTTGTCTTAAATGATCTTTTAGCCTATATGATTTTCCTGATATGGGCACTACATGTGCATGATGTAATATTCTATCCATGATTGCATTTGCAACTACTGCATCATAAAATACTCCATCCCATTCATTAAAATTCATATTTGTGGTAAGTATTGTGCTTTTCTTTTCATAACGCATATCTATAAGTTGAAAGAATAGGTTTGAATCCTCTTTATTAATCGGCAGATACCCTAATTCATCTATGATAAGAAGACGATATTTACTAAAGTGTTTTAATCTTGCATCCAGGCGGTTTTCCAACTGTGCACGCTTTAATTGCTGCAATAAATCATTACATTTGATAAAGTAGGTGCTTGCATGTTTTTTAGCAGCTGCAATACCTATAGATGTTGCAAGATGCGTTTTTCCAACGCCGCTGGGTCCTAAAAACACGATATTTTCATTCTTTTCCAGAAAACCAAGGCTTGCAAGTTCCCTCATTTCCTGTTCGTTTACACTTGGTTGAAATTCAAAATCATAATCCTTTAGTTCTTTTACAACAGGAAATGCTGCAGCCTTTATCATAGATCTGGAGGCATTCTGTTCTTTGAAATCAACTTCATAACTGCTCAGTTTTAATAAACCTTCCGTAAACGATAATCCGTTTGTTGTCACAAAATCCCTTATTTCATCAAGATGTAGTTTCATCTGGGTTAATTTCAGCAGCTCCAGATTAGCAGTCAGCTGATTGTATGTACTATTACTCATAATCATAAACCTTTCCTATAATTTCTAGATTTTCTTTTGCCCTGTCCATTATATGCTCATCCCTGAAAATATGCGATTTTCTTGCAATTGCGGCATAATGCTCAGAAATATAATTCAATTTTTTTGAACTTAACTGATGAATGGTTATGAATTCTGTGTTACAATACACATGTATATAACCATCATATACTTGTAATGAGACAATCTTATCAATGTACTCTGGTGGTACAGAGTATTGACAGCTTTTGTAATTAAACATGCTTGAATGATTGACTTTTACCGTATTTGTGGTGATTTGGTAAGGCTTTCTTATGTTATCAGCGGGCAGGCTGTTTAAGAAAGCCTTTTCTTTGTTATAATACATCAGCGGAATCCTTCCTGTTCCCTGGTTTACCTGTGTATTGACACGATTATTTATTCCTGTCACTAATTCGACTAATTCAATGTAATTCAATTTTCCATTATAAGCTCTTATTTCATCCAGTATTTTCATAGGTGCCTCAACTTTGGCTTTAGTATGCGGATGTCCGGCAATACAAGGCTGGACTTTAAAACCATAATCATCAGCGAACTGCTGGAATTTGTTATTAACTTTACCGGCATAATATTCTGTTCTGGCTTCATCCATAACAGTCTTCATGTTATCTGTAACTATTTCATCCGGAATACCACCAAGTGTTTCAAATGCATCATCAAGAAACGAAAAGAGTATATCCTGTGTTTTAGAAAGTGAAACCCTGTATACTCTGAATCTTGAATATGAAAGCAACAGGACAAAAATATTCACTTCTATAATTTCACCTGAAGAAAGAATAAACGGAATAGATTCTTTCCAATCAAGCTGAGCCTGTCTGCCCATAGGTGTTTCATATCTGACAGTAACCTTATTGATATTTGATGGTCTGCTTTTTCTGAAATATGAATCGAATTCAGGATAATTCCTGAGATAATGACAGAAGTTACAATAAACGCCTTTAAAGCCATGATTATCAACCAAATATTGCCATAATACTTTTCTGTAGTAGAATACCTGCTGATTTTTATCTGATAATAACTCTGTAATAATGTCATAAAAAGGTGTAATACAGTCATCACAGTTTCTTGTTTCTGGCTTTGTATATCCATTTATATATTTATCAACAGTCCGCCTATCTACCTCCAATTCTCTAGCTATTTGACTTTTATTAATCTTCAATGTGCCATCCTCCAAAAATGGTTTTAACTTGTACAGGTCATTGACACTTTCTATTCTTATATCTGTTATGATTTGATTTATTAATATCATTATGAGTTCCTCCTTGCAACTCACATATCATAACATTTGTACATTCTTATTTAATATTTATTGTACATACTTAAGTATAACTTTATACGTAATGCTTGTCTTTCCTGACGGATATCTTTGGATAAAACCATATTTATAAGAGTTTTCAAGTAACCAGTTGTAAACATCATCACGAGAACACTTTGAGGTATCTGCATTGATATCTACTGCTATTCCAAGTTGGTGCTCACTTGTACCCGGCAACGCTACCCACTCCATTGCTGTTTCTTCTGCCATGTGCTTTGTATATCCCTCACTTCGATAAGCAGCTATTTTATCATCTAAAATCTGTTGCTGTTCCTCTGCGGTTCGGTATCCTTCCCTAACAAAAGGATATACACCTGCATTCCTCGCATCATCAAACATTTCCTGCAAATATGGGTATATTCTGGAATCAATTTTCTGTCCATTGCTTAGCTCCATAAAATCAATTTCATAAATATCAGGAACATAATTATCACGATTGACCAGCATTAACTCCCATCCATACTTGTCACTTGCAGTGTTATGTTCTTCTTGCTTTATTATCCCAAAACTTTTTAACTTACTTGAATAATGAATGACACCATTCACTACCAAGAAATACCCAACACAAGCGACCAAGAGCAGAAACATCAACAGAGCCATCTTTTTTAGATGGCCTCTCTTTTTACGTTTCATCTATTTTATCTCCGTTTTATGATATATATAATAAATAATCGGCAATAGCACCACGCATAAAATAGGATATATTACCATCATAATCGGAATCGAACCAACAACCTTCCCACCTATTTGATACAAATTGAAAAGATTTATAATCTCATTAATCTGCAATAATTGGTCTGGGAATAATCCAAGTACACCTTCTAAGAAGTGGAAATTCGACAAGAATAATGGTAAAAACAAAATAACAAATGGAATAGTAACCGCCACTACTGCTGTATGTGTTTTCGCAGATATAAGCATAGACAGTAACATACAAAACAATGTTCCAATATAACCGGCTGAAATGGTAAGTACATACAGTTGCACATAAGTAATATTGTAAAAGGACTTCCAATACCAAAATCCAGTTTGTATCATTACATTTCCACCACCAAATCCGAGAACCCCTAATACAATGATGGAATATAAAGCAATAAACAGCCAATAAATAGCCGTTACCACAATAAGCCCTGCTGTAAGTTTGGCTTTCGTTCCTTTATCCCTTCCATACTTTGTCGAGAAAAATATGGAATCTGCCTTCCAGCTAAATTCATTTGAGAAAATACCAGATACCAAAAATGCAGATACAAGCATGACTAACATTACAATAGTTTGAGCATAGTGTAGTACTGACCTCCATCCATCATAATCCTCATAATATAATGGAGCTTTTAGCTGCCCATATCTTTCAAGCAAAAAGGCTTTCTCATTTTCATCAAATAGCCCTTCTGCATCTTCAGAACCTAGCCATTTTTCTAAACTTTTTACCCTATTCTCATATAGCTTACCAACTTCATCTTTTGATACAGAATCAATACGATAATAGTTGAAATCTCGGAACTCACAAAATCCGATATTAATCATATCTTTGATTTCTGAAATGCCCTGCACTTTGGAATCATGCAGCATATTGGCTGTGTAATCTCCTTGACGAATTGGGTATTCTTCATTTATCTTTCTATATTCATCCAAAACTTTCTGCAAGGCTTCTTCGTCCAAAGTGCCTTCCCATTTCTGCTTTTCTGTTCGTAGATCTCTAGCTGCTGCTATTCCTGTATGCGATACCCCTTGTTCATCAATGTAAGTGATATTTGTAATTGCAAAATAGCAGGATATAATAAGTGAAAGTAGCAGCACAATCATAGATATCCTGCAGATGGTTTTAGAAAAAATCTTCTTGATTTCATAACGTATCATTCTGTCTCACCACCCTTTTCTCCAAAGTAATACAGAAACACATCTTCTAGTGTTGGCTCTACCACGCAGGCTTCAGGAATTGGCGGTCTATCAGCAATAATACGCAGTTCCACCATTCCTCTCTCCGACTTCATATTTGACACTTTGAACTGTTTCATCATTTTTGTTGCGTCTGCCTGTGATACTTCACACGCATACACATTTTCCTGCATAGAAGCAATCATATCATCCAGATTTCCCTGTTGCACAATCTGTCCTTCTTTCATCAGCCAGATCTCGTTTGCAATATACTCTATGTCTGAAACAATATGCGTTGACAAAATAACAATTCGCTCCTCTGACAGTTCACTAATCAGATTACGAAAACGAACTCTTTCCGATGGGTCAAGTCCGGCTGTAGGCTCATCCAAAATAAGAAGCTTTGGATTATTTAACATAGCCTGGGCGATTCCAGTTCTACGCTTCATACCTCCTGATAGCTTCTTCATCTTCTTATTGGCAGCCTTTGTAAGTCCCACCTGCTCTAATAATTCTTTTACTCGTTTTCCTGCTACCATAGGACGGATTCCCTTTAAGCTGGCAATATACATCAGATAATCCTTTACCGTAAAATCTGGATAAAATCCAAATTCCTGTGGTAAGTATCCAAGCAAATTTCTATATTCTCCATCCATTTGGAAAATGTCTTTTCCATCACATAAAATCTGTCCACTTGTTGGCGGCAATAAGGTACAAATCATTCTCATAAAAGTTGTCTTACCTGCACCATTCACACCCAACAATCCATATACGCCATTGGTTATTGTTAAATTCAGATCATCTACAGCACAAAACTCACCAAACTTTCTTGTAACATTAACCATTTGTAATTCCATATAAATTCACCTCCAAAAAACGATTACACTCATGAATCGTCTTATAGACTGCACCAATCAAAAAACATATTGCAAATACGAACAGGATAATCCATATAGGCATAGCAATACGTTCATAAATAGCATTATTCATTGCAACGCCCCACCATATCACGCCCCATATAAAGCATCCTAATATAGATGTTGCCTCATTCAGAAAGCTACAGTTCAACATTACAAAACAAATTCCCGCTGTAATAACCATAGGGAACAAGAACTGAACCAGTAAATCCATAAACTGCATTTTCATGCCGATACATACCACTGTTAAAAATACTGTTAGCATGAATACATCAACTATTCCTATTATAAATATTCTTGCCGAATAAATCTGTCTAAGAGAGAACAAACATGTCACCTCTATTTGACGGGAATTACTCTCCTTATTTCTCCAAAATTCCGGAATAATCGTCACTACAAAAAATACAGAAGCAACTCCCAATGTTCTCATAAGATAAATCGAATCCTTCAAAAATGGCATAATCAAAAATACCAAGGCAAGCAACATTGCCTGTAATATCCACCATCTCTTTCGAATCAAGCGAAACTGCGAAAAAAAGAATTCTGTATAACTCATCATATTTTCAGACTGTACTTCCATCATGACATTCTTTGATTTCTGTATAGTTTCCAAAATTTTTTCTTCTCTTGGAGTAACACTATTTTCTCTTTTATATGTTTCCATCATCTTCTCAAGTTTCATGAGACTCCTCCTCTCCCAATAATCTTTTTAATTCTTCTTTTGCTCTCTTATGCCTATACTTTACTAGCGGTAATCCAATCTGCATTATGTCAGCAATTTCTCTTAGCTTTAGCTCTTGAAAATAGATCATTATAATAATTTCTCTTAATTCCGGCTGCATCTGTTCAAGTGTATGTTCCACATACATTTGATTTTCCTTTTTGGGGATATCGCCATCAGAAACTAACTCTCTTTCCAATACTTCCGTTTCTATGCTCTCTGCCTTCCATTTCTTTGCACTATTCTTACAGAGATTACCAGCTATCACATAAAGGTAATTCTTTGCTTTTCCCATATGCTGATAAGATTGTATGTTATTTATAAAGCGAAGAAAGGTTTCCTGTGTTAGATCTTCCGCTTCTGTCTGATTCAAACAGTGATATCTACAATAAGACAAAATATCCGCATAATATTTCCGTACAAATTTATCAAAGGCTTGATCATTGCCCTGTTTCATTTGCAGGATTAAAATAAAATCATTCAAGTTACACTCCTTCCTCATTTTGTAATGAATAAACGTTTATCTCACTCTAATATGTGTAACAACTGACTACCTCAAAAAGATAGTTTTATTTTCATTTTTTATAACTTAACAAATCTTGTCAAATAAAAAAACACGCCCGGAAGTGGTATCATGCCACCCCGGACGCTCGTTTCTTACTCTCCAAAACTTTTCTGTCTCCACCAACCACTTAAGCTTGATGCAGTTATCATCTGAAATTCTTAAAATGCTTAATCTCTGGTCACATTATATTTCGTATTCAGATATATCACTCTCAACAGAAAAATCGATATTATTTGCCACTCACAAATAGAGCCAAACTAGAGTCATCTAATAAAACAAATGCCGGAAACCCGCATAAATACAGGTTTTCGGCATTTTAGTCCGTTATTCAAACTCAATCGTTCCAGGTGGCTTGCTCGTCAAATCGTAAAATACTCGATTGACCCCACGCACCTCGTTTATAATTCGGCTCATGACTGTCTGGAGCACTGCGAATGGAATCTCGGCACTCTCGGCTGTCATAAAATCTATAGTGTTTACGGCACGCAGTGCAACTGCGTAATCGTAGGTTCTCTCGTCGCCCATAACGCCGACTGAACGCATGTTAGTGAGAGCTGCAAAATACTGGTTCGGCATCCATGCCGGAGCTTCACCGTTTGCCTTCTTGTATTCGGCTACTGCCTTGTCAACCTCTTCACGATAGATGAAATCTGCATCCTGAACGATACGTACCTTGTCAGCCGTTACTTCACCGATAATTCGGATTCCAAGACCCGGACCCGGGAATGGCTGGCGGAATACGAGATTTTCAGGAATTCCAAGCTCAAGACCAGCTTTTCTTACCTCATCCTTGAAAAGGTTGCGAAGAGGTTCAATAATTTCCTTGAAATCAACGAAATCAGGAAGACCGCCTACGTTGTGGTGAGACTTGATTACGGCTGATTCGCCGCCGAGTCCACTTTCAACAACGTCAGGGTAAATTGTGCCCTGAGCAAGGAAATCAACAGCACCGATTTTCTTTGCCTCTTCCTCAAATACACGAATAAATTCCTCACCTATAATCTTTCTCTTTGCTTCGGGTTCTGTGACTCCCGCAAGCTTTGAGTAATATCTTTCCTGAGCATTTACTCTTATAAAGTTAAGGTCAAACTGACCATTTGGACCAAATACGCCCTCAACTTCATCACCTTCGTTTTTACGCAAAAGACCGTGGTCTACGAATACACATGTAAGCTGTTTTCCTATTGCTCTTGAGAGAAGTCCGGCCGCAACAGATGAATCAACACCGCCTGAAAGAGCAAGTAAAACCTTGCCGTCGCCGACTTTTTCACGGATTTCCTTAATCGTATTTTCAACAAATGCGTCCATTTTCCATGTTCCAGCACAACCGCACACGCCGCGTACAAAATTATGAAGCATCTTTGTACCTTCCTGTGTATGAAGAACTTCCGGGTGGAACTGAATTGCATAGAGATTCTTTTCCTTGCACTCAGCAGCTGCGACAGGACAGTCTGCTGTGTGGGCGATAATCTTAAATCCCGGTGCAACCTGTGAAATATAATCAAAATGACTCATCCAAACGATAGTCTTTTCTGAAACATCTCCAAATAAAGCACTGCTCTTATCCACAAATGTCTCTGTCTTTCCGTACTCACGTACAGGTGCCTTTTCAACCTTTCCGCCAAGAACATGCTGCATAAGCTGTGCTCCGTAACAAAGTCCGAGTACCGGTACTCCGAGTTCAAATAATTCCTTTGTGCATGTAGGCGAACCCTCTTCATAACAACTGTTTGGACCACCTGTAAGGATAATTCCCTTAGGATTCATGGCCTTTATCTGCTCAAGAGGTGTCTTGTAAGAATAAATCTCACAATATACATTACATTCACGGACACGACGTGCAACAAGCTGGTTGTACTGTCCGCCAAAGTCTATAACAATAACCTTTTCCTGATTCATATTGTCCCTTTCATATATTGTTTTTCCTAAACCACAAAACACGTATTGCGTGTTCCGACAGTTTCACGGCAGTTGCCAAGTTACAGTGTATACACGAACTTTGCACTCCTTTAATTATTATAGTAAAGTCCGTCGGCAATGACAAGCCACTTTGTAAATAAACTTACAAAAAATCATTTAACTGCGATGTTTTTTTATAATGACGCAACTATTGATGCTGCCAGAAATGCCGAATTTTCACCTATAGACACACTATGTCCTGCTTAATTTCCCTCAAGAAACTTATCAACAAACTTCCTCATTCCGGCAAACTTTTCCACAGTATCCGGTCTGTCCGACTTAAAATCCAGCATTTTATACACATAACCCTGCTCCTTTACAATTTTAAGGCTCACTGGATATACCAGTTCAAAAATAAGCGAAATGTGTCCGACAATATTATCCACAACACTTTTTTTAAGCGACCTGAGTACAGTCTGTTTTGCATAAAAACATTCAAGCACTTCATCTGTTATCACACTGTTTCGTATCTCTTCTGTCGTTGCATTATAAATCGTCTCAAGAGGCACATCTACATTAACCTTTAAAATATCGATTTTATCTGCGTCACGAAGAATATTACAAAACATTTCTTCACGTTTGGAAAGCCCATCGGCAATCCTGAACTTATTATGCTGTCTGATAGCAAGCTCAAGCAAATCACTGCCGTTTTTCTCGACATATCCTTCGGCAAATTTATTAATTATGCGAGGAGCTTTTTTCACAACATTAACGTTGACAGGTTCACACATAGGATTTTTTATTGCATACACAGTACCCTGGGCGGAAGTCACACAAACTTTATCTTTTCTGTCAGGGTCAAAAAGAATATCCGCACCAAGCTCGGCGTGGTCAACTGACATTCCATCATTAAAAGTTCCAAAACATCTTATCTGTTCAAATCTTCCAATATCATGCAGCATGCCCAGAAGCCATGCAACGTCCTTATCTTCACCAGTAAGTCCTACAGAATCGGCAATTTTTTCACAAAGTGCTGCAACTCTGTAAGTGTGGTCAATTTTTAGTTTAATCTTTCCATCCGATGGGTCATAATAATGCACATATCCGGCAAATGCGTTAAGCACAGCCTTTCTGTTAATCACAGGCTTGTTAATACTGTCAACAATATCGGCAATTTCCGTCAAATCATTGCACACGCAGTACGTCAGCTTTCTTATCTCATCATCAATCGCTATCGTGTCAGGCACATGAATAACTCTCATTCCCGCCGCATGACCTGCCTTAATTCCGTTGATACTGTCCTCTACAACAATCGCATTTTCAGGTTTTACACCTATTGCATCTGCCGCAAGCAGAAATATATCAGGTTCGGGTTTCCCATGCTCAACCTCATTGCCATACACGACCGCATCAAGATAATCCGACACACCTATATCGCTAAGTGTTTTTTCGGCACTGACACGCCTTGTTGAAGTTGCAACCGCACATTTCAATTATTTGCTTTAATATACTCAAATATTTCTTTAACACCTTTTTTAACAGGAAGACCTTCCTTTTCCCTTATCTTGTAAATATGCTTTGTGCGAAGCATTTTTGTCTCCCAATAATCAGCTTTTCCTTCAAAATAATCATCAAATATTTTACAGTTAAGCTCATCGGGTGCTCCCTTAAAACTATCGATAAGCCACATAGGCATGTCTATGCCTTGTTTTTTTGCTGCCCACTTCCAGCCCTCATTTGACTGTCTTTCGGAATCGACCAAAACTCCATCCATATCAAAAATAATTCCATCAACCATACTTATTTTTCTCCAAAATATTTTGTGTATATCTGTATATTTATATCTCTGCTGCCCTATATAAATCCTTCAGGTATTCAAACTGCCTGATGTCACAATCAAAATGCCGCCTACTTTTCCAGATATTTTTTTACATACTGTCCCGTGTAAGATTCTTTAACCTTGACAATCTCCTCAGGCGTGCCCTTTGCGATAACAGTACCGCCTCTCGCACCGCCTTCCGGTCCCATGTCGATAATATAATCTGCAGTCTTTATTACATCAAGATTATGCTCGATAACAACGACCGTATTGCCGCCCTCCGCGAGCTTATGAAGAATATCAACCAGTTTATGCACATCCGCAAAATGAAGTCCTGTTGTAGGCTCATCAAGAATATAAATAGTCTTTCCTGTGCTTCTCTTTGAAAGTTCTGTCGCCAGCTTTATTCTTTGTGCCTCACCACCCGAAAGTTCAGTAGAAGGCTGTCCGAGCTTTACATAAGAAAGTCCGACATCATTGAGAGTTTCAATTTTTCTTTTAATTGACGGAACATTTTCAAAGAATTCAACTGCATCTTCAACTGTCATATCAAGCACGTCATATATGCTCTTGCCTTTATACTTAACCTCAAGCGTTTCACGGTTGTAACGCTTGCCGCCGCAGACTTCACAAGGCACGTACACGTCAGGAAGAAAATGCATCTCAATCTTAATAATACCGTCACCCGAACATGCTTCACATCTTCCGCCCTTGACATTAAAACTAAATCTTCCTTTTTTGTATCCTCGCTCTTTTGCATCCGATGTTGCGGCAAACAAATCCCTTATCATATCAAATACGCCTGTATATGTCGCAGGATTTGACCTCGGAGTACGTCCGATTGGCGACTGGTCTATATCAATAACCTTATCAAGCTGTTCCACTCCGTCTATTCCGTCGTGTTTTCCCGGGATACATCTTGCCCTGTTAAGTTCCTTTGCAAGGTGCTTGTAAAGAATCTCATTTACAAGTGAGCTCTTTCCTGAACCTGATACACCCGTAACACATGTAAATACGCCAAGTGGAATATCAACATCAATATTTTTAAGATTATTTTCCCTTGCACCTCTGACCTTAATCCAGCCTGTCGGTTTGCGTCTTTTTGCAGGAACAGGAATCTTAATTCTTCCGCTCAGATATGCTCCGGTAATTGATTCCTTACACTTCATAATCTGTTCGGCAGTTCCCGTTGCAACAACCTGTCCACCATTCCTGCCGGCACCGGGACCGATATCCACAATATAGTCTGCAGCATACATAGTATCCTCATCATGTTCAACAACGATGACCGAATTGCCTAAGTCTCTTAAATGTTCAAGCGTCTTTAAAAGCTTGTCATTATCTCTCTGATGAAGACCGATACTTGGCTCATCAAGAATATATGCAACACCTACAAGCCCCGAACCAATCTGGGTTGCAAGCCTGATTCTTTGTGCCTCGCCGCCCGAAAGCGTACCTGTTGCCCTGGAAAGAGAAAGATAATCAAGTCCTACATCCATAAGGAACTGTATTCTTGACCTTATCTCCTTTAAAATCTGGCTGCCTATGGCAAGTTGTCTTTCTGAAAGCTTCATATTCTGAAGAAAATCCTGCAAATCAAGAATCGGCATATTGGTAATCTCATAAATATTCTTATCAGCAACCGTAACAGCAAGCGATGTCGGTTTTAATCTCTGTCCCTTACATGACGCACACGGAGTAATTCTCATAAATTCTTCATACTGCTGCTTAGATGCCTCTGAAGCTGTCTCCCTGTAGCGTTTTGCAACATTCCTTACAAGTCCCTCAAATGCAATATCATATACACCCTCACCTCGCTGGCCTCTGTAATAAACCTTAACGCTGTGACCTTTGGTTCCGTTGATAATAATATCTTTAATCTCGTCCGGATAATCCTTAAATGGTGTTGAAAGGCTGAAATTATACTCATCTGCAAGTGCTTTCATAATCGCTCTTGAAAAACTTCCCTCATCTGTTACAGACTGCCAGCCCATAACAACAATGGCACCCTCATCAATACTAAGTCTCTCATCGGGTATCATAAGCTCGGCGTCAAATTCCATCTTATATCCAAGGCCAAAACAATCAGGACACGCACCAAAAGGATTATTGAAAGAAAAGCTTCTCGGCTCAATCTCATCAATACTTATCTCACAGTCCGGGCATGCAAAGCTCTGGCTGAAGTTTATCGGCTTTCCGCCAATAACATCAACAGTCATTATTCCATCAGCAAGCTTCAATGTCGTCTCAATCGAATCAGTAAGTCTTTTTTCGATTCCCTCTCTTATAGAAAGACGGTCAACAACTATCTCAATATTATGTTTTTTATTCTTATCAAGTTTAATCTCGTCTGTCAGCTCATACATGCTGCCATCAACCATAACACGAACATATCCACTCTTTTTAGCCTGCTCAAAAAGTTTAACATGCTCACCTTTTCTTCCTCTTACAACAGGAGCAAGAAGCTGAATCTTTGTCCTTTCGGGAAGTCCCATAATAACATCAACCATCTGGTCCACAGTCTGTTTCTTAATCTCTCTTCCACACTTAGGACAATGCGGAATACCCACTCTTGCATACAAAAGCCTGAAATAATCATATATCTCTGTAACAGTTCCGACTGTAGAACGTGGATTCCTGTTAGTAGATTTCTGATCAATAGAAATCGCCGGTGAAAGTCCCTCTATACTTTCAACATTAGGCTTTTCCATCTGACCGAGGAACTGTCTGGCATATGAAGAAAGCGACTCCATATATCTTCTCTGTCCTTCAGCATAAATAGTATCAAATGCAAGCGAAGACTTACCTGAACCTGAAAGTCCTGTAAGCACAACAAGCTCATTTCTTGGTATATCAACAGATACATTTTTAAGGTTATGCTCATTAGCTCCCTTAATCCTTATAAACTGCCTGTAATCTCCTTTTTTCATCATTTACCTCTTTCACTTCGTCTCATATAAAAACTTATTAACTTCAATCATCTTATCCCTGAGAACTGCTGCCTCCTCAAAGTTAAGCTCTGCCGCAGCCTTGTGCATATTCTTCTCAATCTGCTTCTTAACCTTTTCAAGTTCTTTGCGGCTCATAGACTCATAATCTTTCTCAAGAGTCTCACCACTGCCGGATGATGCGTCTGCTGCCTTGGAAATGCTTATCAGATCCCTCACAGCCTTCTTTATAGTCTGAGGAGTTATTCCATGCTCTTCATTATACTCCTGCTGAATCTGACGTCTTCTTTCCGTCTCGGAAATCGCTTTTTCCATTGATTCCGTAATCTTATCGGCATACATAATAACATGTCCCTCACTGTTACGTGCAGCTCGTCCGATTGTCTGGATAAGCGATGTCTCCGTCCTTAAAAATCCTTCCTTATCGGCATCAAGAATAGCAACAAGTGTAATCTCAGGAATATCAAGACCTTCTCGTAAAAGGTTAATACCAACAAGCACGTCAAACGCATCCATTCGCATATCACGTATAATCTTCTGCCTTTCAAGCGTATCAATGTCGGCATGAAGATACTTGACACGTATTCCAAGCTCTTTAAGATAATCTGTCAAATCCTCTGCCATACGTTTAGTAAGCGTTGTGACAAGGATCTTATTATGTTTCTTAGTCTCCTTGTTAATCTCCGAAACAAGGTCATCAATCTGCCCTTCAATAGGACGTACAAAAATCTCAGGATCCAGAAGTCCTGTAGGACGTATAATCTGCTCCGCCCTTAAAAGTTCATGCTCTTCCTCATAGACAGATGGTGTTGCCGAAACAAACAACATCTGCGAAATCTTATTCTCAAATTCAGTAAAATTAAGCGGTCTGTTATCCTTAGCAGATGGAAGCCTGAAACCATAATCTACAAGAGTTGTCTTTCTTGACTGGTCGCCGGCATACATTCCTCTTATCTGTGGAATCGTTATGTGTGACTCATCAACTATAATAAGAAAATCATCCGGAAAATAATCCATAAGTGTATATGGCGGAACCCCTGCCGGAAGCCCCGCAAGATGTCTTGAATAATTCTCAATTCCCGAGCAGAAACCGGTCTCCTGCATCATCTCTATATCAAAATTAGTTCTCTCCTCAATTCTCTGTGCCTCAACAAGCTTATCTTCGCTCTTAAAATAAGCAATTCTCTCCTTAAGTTCTTCCTTAATATTCTCAATTGCTGCCGCCATCTTTTCCTTATCAACAACATAATGTGAATTCGGGAAAATCGCAATATGTTCAAGCTCCGACTTGACTTCTCCAGTCAAAGAATCAATCTCAGATATTCTGTCAACTTCATCACCAAAAAATTCAATTCTTACAGCCTCTCCACTTGATGCTGCCGGATAAACCTCAACAACATCGCCACGCACACGGAAAGTTCCTCGTTTAAAATCCTGGTCTCCTCTCATATATTGAATATCAACAAGCTTTCTTATGACATCGTCTCTGTCCTTCTCCATGCCGGGACGCAGGGAAATAACCATATTCTGGTAATCAATAGGTGCACCGAGTCCGTATATGCACGATACAGAAGCCACAATAATAACATCCTTTCTTTCAGAAAGTGCGGCTGTTGCTGAATGCCTTAACTTATCAATCTCATCATTAATAGAAGAATCCTTAGCTATATAAGTATCGCTCTGCGGCACATAAGCCTCGGGCTGATAATAATCGTAATACGAAACAAAATATTCAACAGCATTATTTGGAAAAAATTCCTTCATCTCGCCGTAAAGCTGTGCAGCAAGTGTCTTATTATGTGAAATAATAAGCGTAGGCTTCTGCACTTTCTCAATAATATTAGCCATTGTAAAAGTCTTTCCCGAACCGGTTACACCGACAAGCGTCTCAAACTGATTGCCCTCAAGAAATCCATCTGAAAGCTTCTTAATTGCCTGTGGCTGGTCGCCGGTCGGCTTATATTCAGATACCAACTCAAAATGATTCATACTGTTCTCCTGATTAAGATTAAACTATGTGATATATCTAAAATAATAAACTATTCCTAGTATGTTACCACTATAGTATATCATTCAAAATAAAAAAAGTACAGAACAAATCGAATATTTGTTCTGTACTTTTAAAACTCTTAATTCATTTTTCCTTTAAGATAGTTGACAGCTGCCTCATACTGGACGTCACTTACAGCATCATCCGGAAGCGTAACTTCAATATCAGGTGTAACGCCATTTCCGTGAATATCCTGTCCCTTAGGAGTAAAATATTTGGCAATCGTATACTTTACAGCACTTCCGTCTGTGAGCGGCTGTATTGTCTGGACAATACCTTTACCGAATGTCTTTGTTCCGATAATCGCACCTTTTCCGTAATCCTGAACCGCACCGGCAAATATCTCTGAAGCACTTGCACTATCCTCATTTACAAGAACTGCAAGAGGAACTTTAAGTTCATTGCTGTTGCTTCCCTTATATTCCTTACGTGTTCCGCTCTTAGTCTCTGTATACACAATCAATCCATCCGGAAGAAGCCCATCAAGAATATCAACAACGCTGTTTAAAAGTCCACCAGGATTTGAACGTATATCAATTATAAGTCCGCTCATTCCCTGCTGCTGCAAATCTTCTAATGCTTCTTTAAACTGCTTTGTCGTAACTTCATCAAACTGTGAAATTATAATATATCCAATATTATCATCCATCATTTTATGGTCAACAGTCTTTACATTTACCTCTGCCCTTTCAACTGTAAAGGTAAGTATCTGTGAGCCCCTTCTTATTTCAAGATTAACAGTTGTTCCTTTATCCCCCTTTATAAGTGCAACTGCGGATGACAAATCCATATCAGTTATATCTGTTCCGTCAACTTTCACAACGCAGTCGCCCTTTCTTATTCCCGCTTTGTATGCCGGGGCATCCTCATATGGGTCTGCGATAAGAATCGAACCATCCTCATTTTTCTGGCATACAGCACCTATTCCATAGAACTTGCCGCTTGTCGATTCAAGGATTGCCTTATATTCATCAGGAGTATAATAAACTGTATATTTATCGCCATAAGAATCAAGAAAAGCCTTGTAAATATAATTTTCAGCCTTTTCATCATCTGTTCCACTAAAATAAAAATTCCTGTCAAGAAGTGAATCAATTGCATTAAGCTTACCCTCAACGTCACTTCCTATTCCATCTGAATCATCAGTTGAAGTCTGCTGCACATACACCTCTCCATTTGCACCAAAATGAAGATATCCTTTTCTCTCAAAAATCCCAGCTGTAATTCCCACAACAGAAACCGTTGCGAAAACTCCTGCAAGAATGCCAGCCACAAGCCCTTTGCCAAACTTTGACTTATTTTTATTTTTTTCTCTCCTATACGATGCATACGCATTATTTAAATCATTGTTCTGCTGATTTGAATTGTCCATATTATCCATCTGTTTTCGCCTTTCAAAAAACTTAAATCAGAACAAATCCGTATTAAGACCCGTTCTGATTTATGTATAAAAAATATGTCTTTCTACCTTAAATATCCCCAAGGATTAACATATGTACCGCCATAACGCACACTGAAATGAAGATGTGCCCCTGTCGATTCACCTGTCGAACCCATCAGAGCTATTGTATCTCCTCTGTTTACTGTCTGGCCTATAGAGACAAGGAACTGTGAACAGTGCATATAAATAGAATAAAGTCCATTGCCATGGTCTATCCAGAGCCAGTTACCTGCTGACCAGTTATACTCAGCTCTTACAACTCTTCCTCCGTCAGCCGCATAAATAGGGTCTCCCCATACGCCCGGCGTAGTTGCTCCTATATCAATTCCAATATGCGGATTGTTTCTTCCATCAGTATCGCCATAATCAGAAGTTATTCTTCTTGATATTGTAGGCCATAAAAATACTCCCGTACTTGGAATATCTGTGCTTCCGCCACTATTTCCGCCATTATTATTGTTGTTATTTCTGTTCTGTTCCTCAAGCTCGCGTTCAATACGCTCTATCTCACTCGTAAGTCCGCTGATATCACTAGAAAGTTCCGTTTCCTGTGCCTTTGAGGATGCTATGAGACTGTTATAATTGGCAAGTTCGCTCTCTTTTTCAGCTTGCATCTGTGCAAGCTCATCACGCTGTGATTCAAGCTGTGACTGTGTATCAGCAAGCTCAGTATAATCATCCTCGAGCTGCTGTTTTGCCTCAGCTATATACTTAATAGTCTCTTCATATTTTGTGAGCATATCCCTGTCATATGACGAAATTTTTGTAACATATTCGGCACGGTTTAACATTTCACCCATACTCTCAGATGTAAGAATCAAAGCAAGATAACTCTCTTCATTATGTTCGTACATAAATTTAATTCTTAACTTCATCATCTCGTACTGGCTTGCTGCATCTTCCTGTGCCGCCTCAAGATTCTGTGTTGTCTCATCAATCTGTGTATTCAGATCTTCCATCTTTATCTGGAGTTCGTACAGACTGCCATTAAGTTCTGACATCTGTGTGTCAAGTATTGCCATATATTCTTTTGTATCTTGTGCACTGGCCTTATATTCGTCCATTTTCTTTTGAACATCTTTTCTTTGCTGTTCCTTATCTTCTTTTTCCTGTTTTACGTCATCAAGGTCAGAAGCCGCGACCTTTTTTGCCGCAAACAATCCGTTAGACAAAGCCATAACAGAAGATGCACATAATGCAAGGCACAGCAATGTAGCAACAAATTTTAAAATTGTCGTTTTTTTCATACGGTGCCTCTCCTTTCTCAATACCATCCGATAACGGCACATTCTTTAAACATTTTACAAACCGGCATTTTATACATTGGCATGCTTACGTACCGCAAAGAAGCTTCCGAGGAAACCAATGCCGATTCCGAGGCATATTGCCACAGGTGCAAGAACTCTGAAAACATCTGACATCGGCATAAATGCAAGAATATTGCTGAGGATTGAGAATTTACCAAGAACATAGCTGATAACCTTCTGATAAATATAACTCAGAATAACAAGCGGAATTACTGAACCAATAATTCCGATTGTAATACCCTCAACGAAAAACGGTGCATTTACAAATCCATCAGTTGCACCAATAAATTTCATAATTGAAATCTCGTCTTTACGAACTGTAATACCAATAACAATTGTATTCGTAATAAGGAAAATTGATACTGCAAGAAGTATGATAATAATTGCTGCAGCAACATATCCTACAAGCTTTGCTGCACTTGCAAGGCTGCTCGCAGTAACCTCTGAACGGTTTACCTGTCTTACGCCGTCAAGATTCTCAAGATATGTTACAAGTGTACCCTGCATGCTTGCATCGCTGAGATATACCTCATAAGATGCAGAGTTGGCAAGGGGGTTATCATTCTTAAATCCTTCTGCGAGTTCAGGATACTCCTTAAAATATTCTGACTTAAAATTATTCCATGCCTCTTCAGCAGATGTGTAATGTACTGAAGAAACTTCAACTCTTTTTGAAATAGTATCACCGAGCTGCTTAATCTGTGTCTCTGAAAGTCCCTCGTCAAAGAAAACCGTAACACAGACTTCATTTTCAGCCTTTTTAACCATATACTGGAAATTCATTACAAGTGAATACAAAATACCAAAAAGAAATATACATGCCGCTATTGTTGCTATTGAAGCAAGTGAAAACAGACGGTTGCGGTATATGTTCTTGAGACCGTCTTTTATATGATAAAATAATGACCTAATCTTCATAGAAATAACCACCCTTTTCCAAATCGCTTATAATCTTACCTTCACTCATTGTGATAGTTCTCTTCTTCATCTGCTGCACAATTTCCATGTTATGTGTAACAACAAGGACAGTCGTGCCAAGCTTGTTAGCCTGATTAAGAATCTTCATAATCTCGGCAGAATTGGCAGGGTCAAGGTTACCTGTCGGCTCATCACATAAAAGGATAGCCGGTCTGTTTACAAGAGCTCTTGCGATTGCAACTCTCTGCTGCTCGCCGCCTGAAAGCTCATTCGGATAAGCCTTATATTTGTCGAGAAGCCCAACCATTGAGAGCATAGAAAGGACACGGCTCTTAATCTGTCTTGACGGAGCTTCTACAACCTTCATTGCAAATGCAATATTTTCATAAACATTTCTATCCGGAAGAAGTCTGAAATCCTGGAACACAACACCTATGTCCCTTCTGAGATAAGGAAGCTTCTTTCTTGTGATTTTGTTAAGATATTTCTTATTAATATATATCTTTCCTGTTGTCGGGTCTAACTCTTTAAGCAGAAGCTTTATAAGAGTTGATTTACCCGAACCGCTTTTACCTACTATAAATACAAACTCACCCTTCTGAACATGCAGATTAATACCATTTAAGGCAGGTGTACCGGATGAGTATGTCTTTGTGACATTTTCTAAGATTATCATCAGTAATCTCCTCCATTAAAATGTATCTTTACTTTCCATATACTTCATATATTTCACAACCATAAGTGCAATCTTGAATGTAATCGCATCATCAAATACACGCAAATCAAGACCTGTGCTCTTCTGGAGCTTATCAAGTCTGTATACAAGCGTATTTCTGTGAATATAAAGCTGTCTTGATGTCTCTGAAACATTCAGGCTGTTCTCAAAGAACTTGTTAATTGTTGACAATGTTTCATCATCAAAATCGTCAGGCGACTTACCGCCGAATATTTCCCTTATAAACATCTGACAAAGTGGAATCGGAAGCTGATAAATAAGACGTCCGATTCCAAGTCTGCTATAAGCAACCACATTCTTGTTGCTGTAGAAAATCTTGCCTACATCGAGAGCCATCTTAGCTTCTTTATAAGAACGCGAAACCTCTCTTATATCACCCACAATAGTACCATATGCAATATGTGCTGAACTCATTGCCTCAGTATTGAGCATGTCAATAATAACCTGTGCGGTCTTGTCGAGTTCTTCATATGTCTCATTGCCTTTAACTTCCTTAACAAGAATTATACTCTTCTCGTCAACTGCTGTAATAAAATCATGCACTTTTCCCGCAAATAAAGTTCTTACTATCTCAAGTGCATTAGTATCTTTTTCGTGTTTCGTCTCAATTATATAAACAACACGCTTAACATCCGTCTCAATATGTAACTTTTCTGCTCTTGTATACATATCTACACGTAAGAGATTATCTAGAAGAAGATTCTTTATAAAATTATCTTTATCGAATCTTTCCTTATAAGCCACCAAGAGATTCTGAATCTGAAATGCTGCAAGCTTACCAAGCATATAAACATCATCGCTTGTTCCCTTTGCAAGAAGAATATATTCAAGATTCTGTTCGTCTATAACTTTAAAAAACTGGTAGCCATTTACAACCTGGCTCTCTGCCGGCGAATCCATAAATGTCAATGCATCTGCAACACAGCCTTGAACATCATCAAATGTCTTAGCCGCAATCTTGCCGTCTGAATCTATAACGCACAAATCCACCCGTGATATTGCTTTAAGTCCATCAACAGTTGTCTGTAATATTTGATTTGATATCATAGTGAACACCCTTTCGCTTTTAGTCCTTTTTAGGTCCTTGTTTTATTGTAATGCAAAATGGCGAAAAAAAAAAGAGGAAATGCATAATTTCTATACATTTCCTCAAAAATTACATCATTATTCCATTCAAAAAACCAAAACCAAATGATATTGGCTTATTAACTCAATTAGTGAGTGATAATCTGCTCTGTCTCTTTATCAAATACATGAAGTCTTGAAATATCCATAGCAAACTTAACAACATCACCAGGACGAGCTGTTGTACGTGGATTAACCTTAGCTGTACATGTTGTATCAGCAATATCATAGTGAAGGTTAACTTCAGCACCAAGTAATTCGTATACCTTAACTGTAGCTTCAAATGTTGTAGCTGAATGCTTTGTGATGAATTCTTCATCATCCTTGATATCCTCTGGACGGATACCAGCAACAACTGTCTTACCAACATAACCACCATCAATGATAGGTTTGCTCTTATCAGCTGGTAAAGCAATAGAAACTGTATCACTGAGCTTTAATGTTACACTTGAACCATTGCCTACTACTTCAGCATCAACAAGGTTCATCTGTGGAGAACCAATGAAACCAGCAACGAAGATGTTGTTTGGTGTGTTGTAAAGGTTCTGTGGTGTATCAACCTGCTGGATAATACCATCTTTAAGAACTACGATTCTTGTACCAAGTGTCATAGCCTCTGTCTGGTCATGTGTAACGTAGATGATTGTTGTCTGTAATCTCTGGTGAAGCTTAGAAATCTCAACACGCATCTGTACTCTTAACTTAGCATCAAGGTTTGAAAGTGGCTCATCCATAAGGAATACCTTAGGGCTACGAACGATTGCACGACCCATGGCAACACGCTGTCTCTGACCACCTGAAAGAGCCTTTGGCTTACGATCAAGAAGATGTTCGATATCAAGAATCTTAGCTGCTTCATGAACTGCCTTATCAATATCAGCCTTTGGTACTTTTCTTAACTTAAGACCAAATGCCATGTTATCATATACTGTCATATGTGGATACAAAGCGTAGTTCTGGAAAACCATGGCGATATCTCTATCCTTAGGTTCTACATCATTAACGAGTTTGTCTCCAATCCAAAGCTCACCTGAGCTGATTTCCTCAAGACCAGCGATCATACGAAGAGTTGTTGACTTACCACAACCAGAAGGTCCAACGAAGATGATGAACTCCTGATCAGCGATTTCAAGATTAAAATCCTTAACAGCAACGAAACCGTTAGGATATACTTTACATACATTCTTAAGTGATAAACTTGCCATTCTTAAAAATCCTCCTAAATTAAATAGGTGCAAAATAATGTGTCATAATATAATAGAAAAACATCAGTTATGTATATCTTTGCACTCTTATTGTGCCTTCAGCTTACGCACGGCACTTTTTTGATGTAACAATCATACAATAATTTGATAATAAAAACCATATCTCAATTTCACAAATATATGTCTGGTTTTTTTTGCAAATTTACTACATGTGCTTATTTCATGTGAATTTTTCACAAAACACCGGCACAATTCTGCACTATTTTAACCATAAAATTAGCGTTTATAATAGTTATAACAATTTTTCTGCCGTTTTTTCAAAAAATGTGTTGCATTATTACAACAATTGTACTATAATCAATACATAAGCAAAACAAGTTACATTATTTTAATATTTGGAGGCTGATTGATATGGATATAGCTTCATTGTCAATAGCACAAAGCACTATTAATGTTGCCAGTGATGTTCAAGTCGCTGTTTTAAGTAAGAGTCTTGACACCATGGAGACTTTAGGTGATGGGATGAAGAAGATGATGGAATCTTCCGTTACTCCTTATCTCGGACAGAATATTGATTATTTAGTTTAATTCGTTTTTTCTTATATTTTTCCTTTCTCATTTTCTTTTCAGTGGATTTATCCACGAAACAAAAAGCTTACCGGGTAATCAACCGGTAAGCTTTTTGTTTTATATTTTCATATAGTATTGTCAAACCATCATGGTAAGTCTTGTTATTATTTCAGTAAATATCATATAACCAAATGCAAGAACCAATGTAATTATAAGTGGTATTGTAACAAACTTCTCTCCGTTTCTTCTCACATGTCTTAACTCAAAATCACGTCTGATAAATCCGGCTTTTCCGTTTCTCTCGGCAAGCTTTTTTAATATAAGTATCGAAAGTGCCAGAAATCCCATTGCAATCGCTCCAAGTACAATCACCTGAATAATCGTTGCAATAAACATGCTTCCCGATGAAAGCTGCTGTGTCTGTCCTGCCATCGCATTTACATCAACACCAGCGAGCGATAAAATCTTCATTACAGTAATTGAATAAGTATTTACAGCAAAGTGTGCTATCATTGATGACCACATAGAGCCTGTTACCTCGACAAGAAATGCAAACATAACTCCAATTACAAAAGCATAACAGAGCTGATTAATATTAAGATGTGTAACACCAAAAAGCAGACCACTTAACAGTGCTGCTCCACAGATTCCGTTTTTCCTGTATGAATGATAAATAAGTCCCCTGAATATAAACTCCTCTACAACAGGCGGTATGACTGCAAGAAGAATTATCTGTATTATAAACGGATATGAAGTAAGGTCAGAAACCGCATCATTCATATAATTTGTTGATATAAACTGTGTAAGTACATTGATAAACAAAACCACAGGAATAAGTGTATATCCGAATACAAGTGAAAGAAATGCATCTAACGGCTTAATTTTTCTATATGGAATACACTTATATATATTTATCTTATTGATAAATACATAGATAAATGCCGGAATAAGCAGTATTGCCTGGCTTATAAGGCACTGTCCCCAGTAAGGCAGGTCAATCCCCGTCGTTCCTATCACCAGTCCGGCAGCCATTGAGCCAGCCACATAAAACGCAAGAAAACACGCAAAAAATATATTAATTCTTTTACACATATGCCGTAAAAATCCCCTTCTGCATTAACTTTTCCACATTTTACTTAAATGCTATAGCCTCTACTTCTAAAAGAACATCCTTTGGAAGTCGTGCAACTTCAACACATGAACGAGCCGGGAATGGTTCTTTGAAATATTTTTTATAAATCTCATTGATAGTTCCGAAATCATTCATTTCTTTAATAAATACTGTTGTCTTAATGATATTCTCAACCTTTGAACCTGATTCTTCAACAAGATTACAAAGGTTCTTAAAAGCCTGCTCTGCCTGTGCTTCAACACCTTCTGCAATATTGCCTGTTGCAGGGTCTACAGGAATAACGCCTGATGTATAAACCATACCATTAACTTCGATTGCCTGTGAATAAGGTCCGATTGCTGCCGGTGCCTTATCTGTACTGATAACTTTCTGCATAAAATCCTCCTTGTTTTGCGAAGCAAAATGCGACTGCCCCATGCAGGAGCAGAGGATTTGGCCTCCTTGTTTTGCGAATTGCTAAAATGCATTATACCATTTATTTCATATTAATTGAAGTCTCATTTATAACAATTTTTCCTTCTTTAAGAAGTCTGCCTACCGCACGCTTAAAAGCATTTTTACTCATCTGGAAATGTTCTTTTATTATTTCAGGTGACGCTTTGTCTGTAAACGGAAGACTTCCGCCATTATTTTTAATTGCTTCATATATAATAGAAGAATCTTCATCCATCTGGATATATGCTTTCTGTTTAAGGCTTATTGTAAGTTTCCCGTCTTCTCTTACCTTTGAGACTCTTCCGTATATTATGTCACCTATGTTAATTTTTCCGAACACTTCATTTTTAGGAATCATTCCGAAATATTTGTTATCTATGGCAACATAAACACCATAATCAGGGTTTATCTCAATAACTGTACCGCTTACAGCACTATCCTTCACATAGTTCTGTGCATTTGTAAGATAATCATATACTCTCATTGTTGCGGCAAGTCTGCTGCTCTTATCTATATATAATGCCACAAGACATTCATCGCCCTCCTGGACATGTTTTGTCTGTTCCTTAAACGGCATAAATAAATCTTTCTCAAGACCCCAGTCAAGAAAAGCTCCTATTTTGCTGACCTGCGAAACTTTAAGAACCGCGAGCTGGCCAAGCTGCACCTTAGGAGTCTTTGTCGTGGCAATAAGTCTGTCACTTGAATCCCTGTATACAAAAACAGTAAGTGCATCCCCGGCTTCTATATCTTCAGGAACCATTTTCTTTGGAAGAAGCACCTTATCTTCCTCAGTTCCAAGATAAACGCCAAAATCAACTTTTTTAACTACATTAAGACATTGTGTCTTTCCTAATTCTATCATATAATCTCTCCATTTCTTAAATAAACGGGTGTCATACAAGCACGGATTTCGGCTCGCTGTCAGCATAAAAAAAGCCCTCGCATATATGCGAGGGTAAGCTGGGCTTGAGGGACTCGAACCCCCAGAATGCTGGAATCAGAATCCAGTGCCTTACCATTTGGCGAAAGCCCAATATCGTGACGACATATGGTATTATATCTGATGTTTTTACAAAATGCAAGTGTTTTTTTGAAATTTTTTTAAAAATTTTTTTACAACACTAAATGCAATAAGTACAACGCCCGAAAATATCAGCCTTTAAGCCTTACCGTACCATCCGCATCTGTACCAAGATTTGCCGGCTCAACGAAATATGTATATTGCTCAAGGACAACTTCCTTTTTCATATCATCTATCGCTTTGTCTATATCATCCTGATTAAACTTAACAGATTTTTCTGTAAAATCAAAACCATTATTCTTTTTTATATTAAACAGTTTCTCAGGGTCAGAAAACTTAGGTGCATTGTTTCTGCTGTTCTGATTATCAGCAAAATCTCCCGGCATACTATTGCTGTTATCTGAAATTCCATTGCTTCCAGAATCTATACTGCCGTTATCTTTCACAACATTCAGTTTATCGCTGTCATCAATACTGTTTATATACATCTGAGAACCATGCTGATTTATTCCATATATTGCCATAGTATGCATCTCCTTTCCCAATTATGCCATAGTCATCTGTAATCACTTTATATATCGGATTATATAAAAAAACTTTAACCTCATATTAAGACTTTTTTTACATTTTTCAAATAAAAGTATTACTTTAGTACCATAAGTACAGGAAAGCCCTCTTTATAGTCTTTTATTATAAATGGATGTGTTTTGGCATAATCATAAATAATATCGCCAAGTCCATCATCAACGAGCTTTTGCAGCTCATCTGACGGTTCTTTTCCGATTGACGGACATGTAGGCGTAAGTGCAATTACATACTCATCGTCTTTTTTCATTATTCTTAAAGGCCATATTTTGCAGTCAAATGGCTTATCTTCGTATGACAACGTACATCCTTTGTCCGGGTCAAGGAAAAAACATGGTACTTCCTCATTTTCATCATCTGTATTATATGAGTCCTGGAGATGCATCCTTCCATATTTGCCATTGTCATCATTCATATCAAACTGATAACTGCCCTGGCTTTCAAGTTTTTCAACTGTATTTTCCGGAAAAAGCGGTGTCTCCCACAGACTGCATCTTCTGAATGAACAGCAGAACTTACATTTTGCACATGTCGATTTTTCTAGAACTTTTGATAACATAATATTCTCCCTTCCGCTTGTGTCCGGATTATCTTAACAATTTTACTCCGTTTAAAAGCTTTATTTTTCAACTGCACTGTATTTTTTCAGCATTATTTTAGGCCTGTAAGACAGCTTTGCCTTACGCAGTCCTTCAATTCCTATATCTTCCTCCCTGTTAAGCCATGTCACGCCGTCAAGTTTTTCGGAAAAAAGCTTATTGATGGCTGCATATCCGCCATTTAATGCATACTCACCAACTGCTTTTTCAAAATGGACATCAACAGTATTTTCATTTATTTTTGACGCAATAGTCATGGCACAAGGGCTGTCATTAACATATATTATTCCGCCTATAAGCCCGAGTTCTTCAAAGTTTTCCAAAGCTTCCTTTATAGCCTTGTACTCAGCCAGCTGTGATGCATCCTCATCCTGCAGATGCTCGTAATACCACGCATCCGCAACTTTCTGTGCATCATAAATATTACATGCACCAATCTCATAGTATTTATAATCAGGATACGTCCTTACAAACTTTGAAAAATGGTTTTTCTTCTTATGGAATGCTTTTCCCGAAAGCGAAGCCAGTTCGCTTCTCAAATATATATAATCACTGTCCCCGGCATCACTGCTGTAGCAGAAACGTGCCGGCATGGCATTTTCAAGAACTTCTTTTTGTTCTTCTGTGACAAATGCAAACTGCAGGCGTTCACCACACTCTTTTGCATCCTTTTCTATCTCGGCGAGTGCCTTTGCGACATCACCTTTTCCAAGCGGAAATGTATAACCACATCTTGCACCTTTTCCAGAATACTTTCTTATTATAAAGTCTTTATAACGGCTTATCTTTGTACTATATTTATTGCGAAGCAGATAGATATTGGCAAATGAAGCGTCACTTGCCATTGTGCCTGACACAGCAATACAGCTGTTTATCCAGTCTTCATCTTCCGCCTCAGGTATAGACCATTCAAGCATAAATAATCCTCATTTTCTTATTTTTTGTTCATCGCCTGTATTAATTAACGGCGATATTGTAACACACTGATGTTTCAAGTACAATGTATTACCATAATGAAATTTTTATAAAGTAATCTATTTTTAAGTTGACCTCAGTATCTATATCCTCTAAAATAATTTTAGTGTTTTTGCATATTGCATGGTAAAGAAATGGAGGATTTTAACAATATTATGAACAAAAAAAATATATCTTTTATTCTGGCAGGCTTTTTACTGCTGACTCTTCAATTCAACGTAAAAATCGGTTCTGTTTACATTGATATTTTTAACGACATACTTGCAGCTGTGCTTATTACAGCCGGTGCATTTCCACTGGGCGGCCGCAATGTCGTATTCAAAAAATTTCGTATCTTATCTGTTGTAAGCATCATTTTTATAATTCTGGGACAGGTAATTAATTTCCTTATGGTTATCATGGGAGGCGACAATGCTTTAAAGGTTGTATCCGGTGTCGCAACAATATTTAACATTTATCTGACATACTATTTTACTGAAGGACTTATCCTTGAAGCTAAATTTCAGGATAAATCAGCTCTCACACGTTCTCTCAGATTAGTATGGGCATTATATGGCATTCTTATTTTCGGTAATTTCATCGCACTTATGTCAGGAATCGCACTTGTATCTACACTTGTTCAGATTGTATGTGTAATATTTTCTATTTACTACTGTTCATCTGTTTTTACTTCATGCAGCCAGCTCTACATGGAAGGGCTTCCAACAAAACATATGGATACAGAAAAATAATCTAACTGAAAGGATTTTGATATGAAAAAATTAGAAATAATCATCCGTCCTGAAAGACTTGACGATTTAAAAGCTATTCTCAATGAATGTGATGCACATGGTCTTATGATTACCAATATCATGGGATATGGAATACAAAGAGGCCACAAACGTGAATATAATGGAATTGATTTTGGTGGCAATCTGCTTCCAAAAGTAAAAGTTGAGACTATTGTAAGTGACGAAATTTCCGAGGAAATCATTAATCTTGTAATTGATAAAATCAATACCGGCACATATGGCGACGGCAAAATTTTTATCTATGATGTAGCCGATGCCGTAAGAATAAGAACCGGCGAACGCGGAGTTGATGCACTCTAAAGTCTGACCTATCGGTCTATATGACAAAATCCAAGCAAAAACTATGAGAAACACGCTCTGCGAGTTTCTCAAGTTATCGCGGCAGTCGCCAAGGTCTCGTGCAAGCACGGACTTTGGCTCGTTACACGCGTAAATAAACCGGCATGATTAAGCCTGAAATAAGGTTTAATCATGCCGGTTTTTAATTTATGTAAAACAACTGACTGCCGGTATTTATTTTTCTTCATCACTTTCTGAACTCTCTGATGATTCCTGCTGATGTCCGTTTTCTATATCTTCAAGTGCCTGTTTTACTGCATTTTCCTCCTGGCTCTTCTTAACATAAATAAGAAAAATTCTTGACAGGACATAGCTGTCTATATAAAGAATCAGAGGTATTGTCACTATAAATGCCGTAAAGTAATTGATTGAAAATACTATAAGGCCATATGTTATAAAAAGCATTATAAGTGTCTGTGGCAGATGATGCATACAGAGCAGAAGTGCATTTTTAAGTATTCCTATTACTGTATTTTCAAACTTTGAAAGCATCGGAAATGCATATAGTGCAACTGCTGATAAAACAAGAAGCAGTCCTATTGCCGCAAACATAAGAAGTCTTATCGGAACTCCGCCATCTGCTTTTGCCCACATATAGCATATTCTTATATCTGCTATAAGCAATGCTGCAACTACGCCAATTATCAATTCTATCAGAAATCCCTGTTTGAAATTCTGCTTAAACGACTTGATAAATCCTTTAAATACGTATCCTTCTTCATCTCTTACAAGTTTCATGCCAACATAAAACATTGCAGTAATCGAAGCCCCCATTGTTATAACCGGAATACTGAATACAAAGCCCAAAAAGCCAAGTATCAGAAAATCTCCCGCTTTAGTGAGTGCCTTAAAAAACTTTCCTTCTATACTAAACATATGTCTGTTTTCCTTTCAGTGTACTTAGTTGCTATCAAAATAAGATTATACTGTAAAAACCATAAAAAGCAAAGAATTTTTAATTAAATAATCCCCTGTTTTTATTAAATATTTATAAAAGTATGTTTTTTCGTCTCTGATTATGTTAAACTCTGTATGTTTGACGACACACATAAATCAAGGAGGTCTTTATGGCTCAGAACAAAAAATCAAAGAAAGAAATGCCGAAAGAACAGCAGACATCTTTTAAGGAATTATCTTTTTCCGATAAAATCCGTTACATTTTCGGCTATTATAAATATTACATGCTTGCCGCTGTTATTATAATTGCCGCTGCCGGATATACCATCTACTCTTTTGTGCAGAATAATTATGATATAAAATGCAATATTGTAGTTGTTGACGGTAAGATTACAGGATATGATACATATTCTGACGATATAACAAAAAATTTCACCAGATATATTGGTCTTGACGGAAAAAAAGAACGTGTTGAACTCGACTGCCACTATTCTTTAACAATAAAGCCTCTCGACCAGGAAGCTAACATAAGCCAGAACAAGATTTATATTCTTGCATCTGTCGGCTCTATTGATGGTTACATGGCAAATCGTGACTATATCGATTATTTTTCAACTGATGCCGAGACATTTTTATATGATTTAACTGAAATTCTTACTGATGATGAGCTTGCAAAAATCGGTGAGAAAAACATCATTTACTATACAACAGCTGATAAAACCCGTATTCCTATCGCTGTTGACCTCACAAATACGAAGGTAAAGACTGATACCGACCTCACACTCGAATCACCTTGCTACGGAGTTGTTGTATCTGCCAAAAATCCTGAAAATGCTATTGCGTTTATCCGTTATGCTTTTGATTTGTAATTTTTTGCAAATGCAATTTATCCAAATACAAATTTATATAAATCCGGGCCGCCGTCTGTCTGTGCATAAAGTTCAAAGCCAAGTTTTTGTGCCAGCTTTCGTGACGGCTCGTTTGTTTTGTCTATCACAGCGAACATTTCCTGTATCCCAAGCTCATCTGATGCATATTCAAGAATTGCCTGACACGCTTCATATGCATACCCTTTATGCTGCATATCTCTTCTTATCAGATAACCTATCTCGCGACATGTAACACCGTCTATTTCCCTGTTTTCAATGCCAGCTCTTCCTATAAGTTCTCCAGATTTTTTTTCAAATACAAGCCACAGACCATACTCAAAAAATCCATACATATTTTTTATGTAATTTTTTGTAAATTCAAGTTCTTTATCATAATCGTAAAGCTGTTCAATGTACCGGCAGTCTTTAAGTGTGCTGTATACAGCATACAATTCCGGCAGATCTTTTGTCGTCATCTCCCTTATTAATAATTTTTTTGTCTCTGCTACAACAAACGGTTCACCTGTAAGGCGTGCATATACAAGCCTGTAATAAGAAATCCCCATATCAAGTGTTTGGCATACATAAGAATAACCCTCTCCCGGCTTTGTATTAAACCCTGCAGCCTTTACCTCACAGCTGTCTTTTCCACACGCCTCAGCCTGCATCTTAAATTCATCTTCAGGCACATCCGTAATAACAAGTGAATCTTCAAAATCAATTTCTTCAATATCATCAGGAATGAAAAGATTAACTTCTTTATCAAGATTTTGTTTAATTATATTAAGTTCGTCGCTGCCAATTGTAATATATTTTATATATACATATATATTTCTTAACATTTTTAATTTTATAACCTTTCTTCACAAGTTTTCATGCCTTATTATTTATATATATCATAAATATAAAAGATTTGCTTGACCACTCACATAAATTTACTGTATAAATATATTTAAGAATTTTATTTTTTGAAAGGACATAATCATGGCAAATCAAAATCCAATAGTTACAATTACAATGGAAAATGGTGACGTTATGAAGGCTGAACTTTATCCTGAAATCGCACCTAATACAGTAAACAATTTTATAAGCCTTATCAACAAGGGATTTTATGACGGCGTAGTATTCCACCGTATCATTCCAGGTTTTATGATTCAGGGCGGCGACCCGGAAGGAACAGGAATGGGTGGTCCCGGATACAGCATCAAAGGTGAATTCTCACACAACGGATTCAAGAATGACCTTTTACACACTAAGGGTGTTCTTTCTATGGCACGTACAATGGTTCCTGACTCAGCAGGTTCACAGTTCTTTATCATGCATGCAAATGCACCTCATCTTGATGGTGATTATGCAGCATTCGGCAAACTCACAGAGGGCGAAGACGTTCTTGATAAAATCGCAACATGCGATACAGACTGGAATGACCGTCCATTACAGCCACAGGTTATGAAGACTGTAACTGTTGAAACTTTCGATGTTGATTACGATGAACCGGAAACTTTATAATTCTGTATCATTCTTTTAATTCATTAAAAGGTCTGCTTCCACCTGTGCCTGCACAGATGGGAACAGACCTTTTTTCTTTATAATCCCGATTTAAAAATGTCCGCCGGCACTTCCTGAGTTACCGCCGCCTCCGCCGGAGCTTCCTCCTGATGAATTATTTGTCTCTATAGTCCTCGTTGTTACTGTTGTATTAATAAATCTGTCTTCACGCCTGTATACATGAACGCCATTCTTTGCATATGTATTTCCGTCAACTGTCATCTTAGCCTTTGCATTAAACATCATTACAAGAACAACAATAATTGCTATTACTGCCGCAATGCCAAGCTTTATTGGCATATATAAGAAAAGCTTATATGTTTTGCTTGTTGAAAGCAGATTCTGGGTAATATCTGTGTATTTTACGCATGCCTTATAATAATTTCCATCTGAAAGTGTCGATGTTGTCTTATCGATTATACTCTGAAGGTCAGACTGTGAAATATCAGATTTTGCTATTCCTGATGTTACAACTCTCACAGCTCTTGACTTCATATCTATCACATAGACGATGTAGTCAGCTTCTGATGATGAAGCATCATATGCATATCCTTTTTCTTTTGCAAAAGTTCTTACATAATTATCAAGGTCTGTATAATCAAGTCCTTTTGATATAGTAAGCACTGCAACATCTGTCTTACAGTTTTTTGACACTGATTTGCATTTTTTCTGAAGCTTTGACTCCTTTGTATCTGACAGTATTTCTACTTCATCTGTAACATATATCTTTGATGAATCCGGATCTTTTGCATATAATACCTGTGGAAAACTTAAAAACAGCATAAGGACTGCCAGTGCTGCCAGAAAAATATTCTTAATTTTGTTAAACCTTACATTCATCATAATATAAACATACCTCCCAACATCATAACAGCAAGTGAAACAACGAATGTTCCTACTCCCCATGCAAATGCCTTACCTTTGCTTATCGGGCGGTCTGCAACTATTTTCCCTGTCTGTCCGTTTAACATGAACTGGAAGTCTTTTCCGTGATAACGGCAGTTAAGAACCCACACAGGCAGAAGGGCATATTCTGCATTATAATTATTTCTCCTTATATCATTATGTCTCACATTGACACTGCTGTACCCGGCAATTGTATCTCTTGTAAGCTCTGTTATGTACTTATCAACTCTCCTATTAACGCGTTCTTCCATCTGCTGATGCATAAAATTATATCTTTCGGACAGATAACCGGAAAGATATGCCGGCTCAAAATCTTTTAACTCAGCATAATTATACGGCTCCATCTTATCCATGGCTCCATCTTCCATCTTTTCAGAAGCATCTGCCGGAATCTTTTTGAAATCAGCCTCAACATCCCTGTATACATAAAAATGGTCATGATATGTATACTCTGTATTTCCACGCCTTATTGTTCTTATTTTTTCGGCATCTGCAATCATTCTGTCTTCAGCCTTGTAATCATAAAGCCAAAATGGTACATACAGACCTGATATTTTTTCTATTGTTGACTGGCTCTTTAATGCTGCCGGTGTAAGCGGTCCTTTGTGCACCCATTTTTTATACGCATCAACAGCAGCATCACGGTTAATTTTAAAAGGAATAATTCTCTTTGGTTTATATGCTCCTGTAAGTCTATCCTCCACAAGTGATGGATTACCGCAGAATGAACATATCACTGCCGATGTGTATTCATCAGCAAGGAGTTCAGCTCCACAGCTTGTGCAATGATATGTTTTCATATTCATTGTTCCACCTGTAGCTTCCCCATCATATGATTCCTTTTCATATCCTTCTCCGGCAAATCCGGTATTTTCATCATAATTGCCATCAGCTGCATCCATGTCAAATTCACTGACATCCATAATCCTCTGACACTGCGGACACTTCATCTTTTGTGTATCGCTGTCAAATTCCATTGCCGCCCCACAGGATGGGCATTTGTAAGTTGTAGGCATTATAATTCCTCCCCATAATTAATATTTATGTTCATAATTTATTCATATATCATTCAATTTAAATTTACATTATGAACATTTTTTCTTCACTTTTCCAACATATACTAAAAGAGAATTAAAAATGAGTTAAACAGATAACTCAACATTAAAATGTTTACAAGAATTTTTTCATAAATCGAGTTGTTAATTTATAGAGAACAGCTCTCCTCCCTCTTTTCACTGCCCGTCAAAAACGGGCAGTGTTTTTTTACCTGAAAATTCACTTGAATTACATGAAACATTGACGGCTTATGCCTAATTTCCACATTTCAGCTCTTAACGCATAATAATAAATGAAGCTATCATACATACTACTCCAATAACAACAAATATAATGCCTGTTTTTTTCTCTTTTGCATACTTAGGCTGTTTTCTGTCATCTTTATCACGGTTATCGTAGAAAAGATACCACTGCTTTTTTGCATCATTAATCTTAACTATTCCGATAAAACAGAATACCAGACCTATAAGAAATACCATAAATCCCAAAAATGGTACAAACGATGTTCCTGCATGTGCTTCAGCATCATTAAAGTTAATCTCACATGCAAACATTGCAGCATTTGCTGCAAGCGTAGATAATATTGTCATATAAATTGCCTCCTTTTTTGATTTTTCTGCCACCTCTATATATATCATACGAAATCTGTAATATAACCGCTACAAATTCTGTTCACATTATACAATATATGAATGTTTCTAACAACAAAATTTAGCTTTTAATTTGTCTGAATATAATGTATAATATTTTTATGTTGATAGTTAAAATATTTTATTCGGGAGGTATATCTTATGTTAGTTAATGCTACAGATATGTTGAACAAGGCCCGTGAGGGCAAATATGCAGTAGGTCACTTCAACATTAACAATCTTGAGTGGGCTAAGTCTATTCTTCTTACTGCACAGGAGATGAATGCACCTGTTATCCTCGGCGTTTCTGAAGGTGCCGGAAAGTATATGGGCGGCTTCAAAGTCGTTGCCGATATGGTTAAAGCTCTTACAGATTCTATGGAGATAACGGTTCCTGTTGCTCTTCACCTTGACCACGGAACATACGAAGGATGCTACAAGTGTATCAAAGCCGGATTTTCTTCTATAATGTTTGACGGCTCACATTATCCAATTGCAGAAAATGTTGAAAAGACAAAAGAACTCGTTGCCATTACTAAGGCTCTTGGCATGTCACTTGAAGCCGAAGTTGGTGCTATCGGCGGCGAAGAAGACGGTGTTATCGGTGCCGGAGAGTGTGCAGATCCTGATGAGTGCAAAGCAATTGCTGACCTCGGTGTCAACATGCTTGCAGCCGGAATTGGCAATATCCACGGCAAATATCCAGCTAACTGGAAAGGTTTAAGCTTTGAAACTCTTGAAGCTGTCAAAGCAAAAGTCGGCAATATGCCATTAGTTCTTCACGGTGGTACAGGTATCCCTGAGGATATGATTAAAAAAGCAATTTCTCTCGGTGTTGCCAAGATTAATGTTAATACAGAATGTCAGCTTGCATTTGCTGCTGCTACAAGAAAGTACATTGAAGAAGGAAAAGACCTTGAAGGTAAAGGATTTGACCCTAGAAAACTTTTAGCTCCTGGTACCGAAGCAATAAAACAGACTGTACGTGAAAAGATTACTCTTTTCGGTTCAGCCGGAAAGGCCTGATTATAATGGATTCAAAGCACTCTGATGATGACTACATCATTAATGATACAGAATACGAAGAAGATGAAGCTGATATTGCATTTGACAAGCAGGAAAAATCAAAAAAGAAAGGATCTGTAATACGACGTATAATTCTCATTATATGTATAATTGTCTTTTGTGTATCAGCCGGTATGCTCATAAAGATACTGCTCGAGTATAAGAAGGGTTCTGATATTTATAAAGATGTCCAGTCAGAGGTTCTTGACGATAATACTCCGGTAACCGTTGAGATGCCTGAGGGTGAAGTTGAGATTCCTTTCAAATATAATCATGAAGCTCTCCTTGCAATCAATCCTGACGCCCAGGGGTATATTTATGTGCCCTCTGTGAATTTACGTCTGCCGATTGTCCAGGGAACAGATAATGAAAAGTATCTTGAAACCACAATTGACGGTTCCATTAATAAAAACGGCTGTCCTTTCATCGACTATCGTATAAAAGGCGGCATTACAGCAAGCCATGTAATAATATATGGTCACACATTATACAGCGGAACTATGTTCTCTTCTCTGCATAAATACCGCAATTCCGGTTTTTATTCTACAGAAGGTAATGACAAGTTCTACATTTATACACAGGACAAGATTAAAGAGTATCAGATTTTCAGTGTGTATCTTACTGACCCGGTCAGCGACACATTTACATTTAATTTTCCTGATATTGCATCCATGAGACAATATGCAATGCAGCGTAAGGAACTGACCATGTATGAAACAACGGGTGATGTGAGTGAAGCAACTCAGATTATCACACTTTCAACATGTGCAGATAATCTTACTAAACGTCTCATAATACATGGCAGTTATATCGGTGAATCTGTTATACCGTAGAACAGCATATTTCTGACACGGTTCATTCCGTACCAGCTTGCTATTTGGCGGTTTTGTACTCTATAAAATTAAATTTTTAAATAATTTTCAAAAAACACTTGCATAATAAATGTTTTTGAGTTATTTTATTTAAAGACAGATGATTGTCGTAATTTAATAGCAGAACAAAGGCGTTCCAATTTATATACTTCTTGATATAAATGGGAATGCCTTTTTTAGTTCTACTATCTAAATAATAAATACATATAAAGGAAGGAAGACAAAAACATGAGTGAAAAGATTAATGTTGCTGAGATTTTCGGCGAAAACGTGTTTAATGACACAGTTATGAAAGAACGTCTGCCAAAAAACGTTTATAAGAATCTTAAACTTGCAATGAAAGGCGAAAAGGAATTACAGCTCGCAGATGCAGATGTTATTGCTAATGAAATGAAAGATTGGGCTATTGAGAAAGGTGCCACACATTATACACACTGGTTCCAGCCTCTCACAGGATCTACTGCTGAAAAACATGATTCTTTCATCTCTGCACCTAACGAAAATGGTAAAGTTCTTATGGAGTTCTCCGGTAAGGAACTTATTAAAGGTGAGCCGGATGCTTCTTCATTCCCTTCAGGCGGATTAAGAGCAACATTTGAAGCAAGAGGTTATACAGCATGGGACTGCACTTCACCTGCATTTGTACGTGAAGATGCAACAGGTGCTACTCTTTGCATCCCTACAGCTTTCTGTTCTTATACAGGTGAAGCTCTTGACCAGAAGACACCTCTTCTTCGTTCAATGGATGCAATCAACGAACAGTCTCTCCGTATTTTAAAATTATTCGGCAATACAACTTCAAAGAAAGTAACTCCTTCTGTTGGTGCTGAACAGGAATATTTCATTGTAGACAGAGATAAATACTTACAGAGAAAAGACTTAATCTTCTCAGGACGTACACTTTTCGGTGCTATGCCTCCTAAGGGTCAGGAACTTGATGACCATTACTTCGGTGCTATCCGTGAAAGAATCGGTGCATTCATGAAGGATGTCAACAAGGAACTCTGGAAAATGGGTGTTTCAGCAAAGACACAGCATAACGAAGTTGCTCCTGCACAGCATGAGCTTGCTCCAATCTATGCACAGTGCAATACAGCTACAGATAACAACCAGCTTACAATGGAAGTATTAAAGAAAGTTGCTTATCGCCACAATCTTGTATGTCTTCTCCATGAGAAGCCATTCGCAGGTGTTAACGGTTCAGGTAAGCACAACAACTGGTCAATCACAACAGATGATGGCATTAATCTCTTAGACCCGGGTAAAACTCCTCACGAAAACATCCAGTTCCTTCTTGTACTTGGTGCCGTAATGAAGGCAGTTGACACTCACGCAGACCTTCTTCGTGAATCCGCTTCTGACGTTGGTAACGATCACAGACTTGGTGCTAACGAAGCTCCTCCAGCAATCATTTCTATGTTCCTTGGCGAGCAGTTAGAGGACGTAGTTATGCAGCTTATCGACAAAGGTGATGCTACTAACTCAATACAGAAGGGCAAATTAAAGACTGGTGCTTCTACACTTCCTGATTTAAATAAAGATGCTACAGACAGAAACAGAACATCACCATTCGCTTTCACAGGTAACAAGTTTGAATTCCGTATGGTTGGTTCTTCTGATTCAATCGCTCCTGCAAATGTTGTATTAAATACAATCGTTGCAGAAAGCTTCAGGGAAATTGCTGATGAACTTGAAAAGGCTGACAACTTTGACATGGCTTGCCATGATATGATTAAGAAACTCTTCACAGAACATCACAGAATCGTATTTAACGGAAATGGTTATTCTGATGAATGGGTTGAAGAAGCCGAAAGAAGAGGTCTTCCAAATATCAAATCCATGGTTGATGCTGTTCCAGCTCTTATAGCACCTAAGGCTATTAAGCTCTTTGAATCATTTGGTGTATTTACAGAGTCAGAATTAAGATCAAGAGCCGAAATCAAGTACGAAGCTTACGCTAAGGCTATCAATATTGAAGCTAAGTCTATGATTGATATTGCAAGCAAGCACATCATCCCAGCTGTTGTTTCATATACAACAGAGCTTGCTAATTCAGTTATCGCAGTAAGCGAGGCTGGTGTTGACAGTTCTACACAGAAAGAACTTCTCGATGAAGTTACTAAATACTTAAAAGAAATGAAGGCTGCTTTGAAAAAGCTTACAGAAGTTACAGAAAAGGCTTCAGATATTACTGAAGGTAAAGAACAGGCAACATATTTCAGAGATGTTGTTAAGGTTGCAATGGATGAATTGAGAGCCCCTGCTGACAAGCTCGAAATGATTGTTGACAAGGAATTCTGGCCATTCCCTTCATATGGCGATTTATTATTCGAGGTTTAATTCTCATCAGAGTTAAATAAATTTTTGTCTTCCAAAAAGGACTTCGCAGATTAATCCGCGAAGTCCTTTTGTATTGTTTATAATTAATTATTTTCTCTGACTGATTATTCCGGATAAGTAAGTCTGTCAGGTGTCGGATTATCAAGAACTTCTCTCTTGAACTTGTCCATGTAAATCTGTGCAAGTTTGAGGTTATTATCAAGATAATTACCACAGTCCCTCGGAGAATATCCCGGAATCTCACCCTCATAAGAAAGCACGAAATCAGCGGCTTCTCTCAATACATCAAGAATATCTTCAGAGTTAAGCTCCCCTGCAAATATTACATAAAATCCTGTACGGCAGCCCATAGGTCCAAAATATATTGTCTTGTCGCTCCATACAGGGTGGTTTCTTAAAAATGTAGCAACAAGATGTTCTATTGAATGAATTCCAGGATTATCCATAGGTGGCTCAAGATTTGGTCTTGTAAAACGTAAATCAAATGTTGTCACAACTTCACTTCCGATATAATCACGTCTTGAAACGTATACCCCCGGAAGCAGATTCAGATGATTAACTGTAAAACTTGCTATTTTGTTCATAATATTTAACCTCTTTCCTTTAATGTTTTATTTATTACTTTTCCTTTAAAAATATTACTTTTCTGTTATCTTCATCGGACTCTATCCTGAATATGTTTATTCCTGAAATGAACTTCTGAAGTGTAGAATAACCGTATTCTTTAACCTTAAAGTTAGGATATTTTCCATGTATTTTCTGTCCGAGAGCACCTAAATCTATGCCGTTTTTTCCGGCTTTTTTTACATACTCTTTTGCAAACTGAACTACTTTTTCTTTGACATCATTGTCTTCTTTTAATGCCACATGGACAGTATTGTTTTCTTTTATCAACACAAAGCTGTCAATTTCGTCTATAAATGTAGAAAGGGAACTGTAGCCATACTGTCTGACATCAAAGTCATTATATTTTTTCTGTATACGGCTTCCGATTTCTCCAAGCCCTGTTCTCCTGCCTTTGTTGTTATTTTCGTTAATTATCTCAATAATTACATTTTCAATCTCCGAAACCTTTACAACATTATGCTTAACTGCAGGCTTCTTGCCTTTGGTACTGATTTCATCGTCTTCCGACTCTGCCTCATAAAGTATTTCCAAATCTGTAAATACCGTACAAGCCGCACGGAATGATCTCGGAGTTTTACTCTCTCCCATTCCGATTACATCCATTCCCGACTCTTTCAGCCTTATTGCAAGTCTAGTAAAATCCCCATCACTTGACACAATACAGAATCCGTCTACATTTCCTGTATACAGAATATCCATGGCGTCAATTATCAGCGTCGAATCAGTCGCATTCTTGCCGACAGTATTAGCAAACTGCTGCATTGCCTGAATTCCGCTATCCCTTACAAGTCTCCGCCATTTTGATGACTGCTGGCTTGTAAAATCACAATATATTCTTTTATATGTTGCAATACCATATTTTGTCATTTCATTCAAAATACTGTCCAGATATTTCGACGAAATGTTATCCCCGTCAATTAGCACTGCATATTTTTTCTCTTCCATAATAATTCTCCGTTTCGTGTCTGCGTTTACATTTGATGACGTACAATCTTGTACTCGTCATTGCTCTGATAATACGGACAATATGTTCTGCTTGAACTTAAAAATCTTGCATAATCGTCCTCGTCCATGTTTACGTCACACACGTATGATTCAATTTCATCATCATAAACAAGATTATTACAAAAATCACAGCTTGTCTCAGTCTTTTTCTTTTTTACCACATTGTCCTCCTGAATTAATTTCTCTCTTTATAATATCATATACTTCTTTAAGCGGCACATTATTTTTTTTGGCAATAGCTGCCGCACTTTCGTATTCCGGATAAAATACTTTTGAATCACCGGAATCACATACCTTGACAACCGCATTTCCAAGCGGTGTGGCAATCTCGGAAATTTCTCTTTTTAAAATTGTCCTCTCCATTTTCTGCCTGCGGATTCCTATAGTTGTTGTCTCTGCAAATATTATATTTTCTAGAGTTTTAATATTTTCCTCTTTGCAGATAACCGTAATAAGCCATCCTGGTCTGTTCTTCTTCATAAAAACAGGCATGTAATTAACTTCCCTCGCACCGGCATTATAAAGACGGTCCATGACATAGCCCAATATTTCACCTGTGCAGTCGTCTATATTGCTCTCAAGTTTATATATATAATCTGCCTCTTCACAGCCGGTATTGGCTTTGCCACACTCTGATTCTGCGTCGGTCTCTATAATCATCGCCCTCAAAATGCTTGGTCTTTCGTATGTACGTTTCCCAGCACCGATACCGATTTTTTTGATTATATACTTATCCGGAAGCCTGTCTGTAGTTCTTACCGCAGCCGCAACCGCCGCACCTGTCGGTGTTATAAATTCACCTTTTATATCCATCTGATTAACTGCAATTCCATACTCTGCAATTATATTGGCAACAGCCGGCACCGGAACCGGAAGTATTCCGTGCTGGCAGCGTACAGTTCCACAGCCCTCATTCATCGATGGTATGCACACCTCGTCAACTGCCAGATTATCAAGGCATACTGACACCGCAATTATATCAGCAATCGAGTCTATTGCCCCGACCTCATGAAAATGGACATGATTTATGTCTGTTCCATGTGCTTTTGCTTCAGCCTGTGCCAGAATTGTAAATATCTTTACAGCCAGTGCTCTTGCATTTTCTGTCATATGAGTTTTATCTATTATAGCAATAACATCAGCTAAATTTCTATGCTCATGATGATGTGTATCTTCTTGTAAATGTGTGTGGTCTTCATTATAGACATGTTCTTCCATATGCTCATGACTGTGTATGTGGTCATGTCCAAAAAGATACTCCATATCGTGGTCATGATTTTCATGATCTTTATCAAGCACAACATTAAAATCACAACAGTCAAGACCTGACTTGCTTACTCTGCTTATTTTTATATCAAATCCATGTGCAGGAATTGTTTTTAATACTTCAAGCAGGACTTTTTCGTCTGCACCGGCATCGAGAAGCGATGCAACTGCCATATCCCCGCTGATTCCTGAACTACATTCCCAATATAATATTTTCTTTTTTGCCAAATTATTTTCCTCCCGCAAGTCTGTTAATCTGTGTTGCAACATATCCGGCACCAAATCCATTATCAATGTTTACAACTGTAACACCGTTGGCACACGAATTAATCATTGTAAGAAGTGCCGAAAGACCACCCATGCTTGCACCGTAACCGACCGACGTAGGCACAGCAATAACCGGATTTTTCACAAGACCACCAAGAACGCTTGCCAAAGCTCCTTCCATTCCGGCAACGGCAACAACACAATTTGCTTTCTGTATAACTTCCATCTTTGACAACAGTCTGTGAAGACCGCTTACTCCTACATCATAGATTCTGTCAACGTATGTTCCAAAAAATTCTGCTGTCTGTGCTGCTTCTTCTGCAACCGGAATATCAGCTGTTCCAGCACTGCACACAGCAATTCTTCCAGTCAGCTTTTTGTCGTTTTTTTCTATCTTTAATATTTTGGAAACCTCATCATACTGAACCTGTGGAAGTTTCTTCTTTACTATTTCATACTGATGTATTGAAGCTCTTGTGCCAAACACCTCGCCATTTTCTTCAAACATTTTACAATAAATAGATACAAGATAATCATCAGGTTTGTTACTACAATATATAACCTCTGGAAATCCCTGGCGTACTTTCCTGTTTTCATCAAGTTTGGCGTATCCTAACTCTTCATATGGCTGTCTTCCAAACGCAAGTTCCGCCTCTTCTATAGAAAGACTTCCATCTTTTACTTTTCGCAAAATTGTTCTTGTATCCATATTTTCACTCTCCGTGATTATAATTATATTTGTATCATCCAAGTATTTTATCGACAAGTTCCTGTGATGTATCTACTATACATTCCGCTCCGTTCTGAATCAGAATTTCCTTTTCACGGAATCCCCACGAAACTATTATTCCGTCAACTCCTGCATTTTTTGCTGTTGCAATATCAACTTCGGAATCACCGATATAAACCGCATCTTTTCTGTCTGTTTTAAATTCGTCAAGCACAGCAAGAACCGCCTGCGGGTCAGGCTTTTTTTTGATTCCCATGCTTTCACGCTCACCATATACAGCATCAAATTTACCCGGAAAAAAATCATCACACAATATTTTTACTGCATAATCAGCCTTGTTTGATATAACTGCTGTCCTGCATCTTTCTTTGTGAAGCGAATCCAATACATAATCAATTCCCGGATATTTTTCTGTCTTATCAGCACAATGTTTTCCATAATATTCCTTGAAATCTTCAAACACAACATCTGTCATGTGCTCATCTGTTCCTTTTGGAACAGCACGCACAACCAGTTTCCGTATTCCGTTACCTACGAATTTTGTTACTTCTTCAAGCGTTCTTTTGGGAAAACCATTTTTTTCAAGTGCATAATTCACACTATCTGCAAGATCTCTTATTGTATTGAGTAGCGTTCCGTCCAAATCAAATATCGCAAGTTTATAGCTCATGCTAATCTTTCTCCATTCCGGTCTTTTTAATATATTGTAACACTATATCTATAACTCCGTCTACTCCAAGTCTGCATGCATCAAGACACAAATCATAATCGCCCGCATATCCCCATGTCTCATCTGTATAATACTTATGATATGCTGCTCTTCTCTCATCTGTCGAATCAACCGTATTTTCTGCTTCACGCACATTCACATTGTGTTTTTTCATAATATTTCCAACGCGTATCTGTCTGTTTCCACTTAAAAATATTCTTAAAACATTATGGCCTGTGCCATATGCAAAATTACCACATCTGCCTATTAAAAGAAATGATTCATCTTTTATTACAGCACTAAGTGCTTTTTTGGGAGTATCTTTCACTGTCTCACACTCATCCGATATAATTGCAGCAAGAAACTCATTTGCCTGTTTCTCCGAAAAGAAATTTGGATATTTGCTATAAATTCCAGCCTCTTTTGCCATCTGTGTTACGGACTTTTTATCGTATACAGGAATTCCAAGTTTTTCTCCCAGCTTTTCTCCAATCAAATCACCATAGCATCCACATTCTCTTGCGATTGTAATAATCATAGCCAAAAACCTCCAATTACATAAAATTACTGAAAAGTGTTGCCCCAAATACTGTAAGAATTCCCGCAACCGCTATTGAAAGACTGCTCATTGCACCCTCAATTTCACCCATTTCCATAGCTTTTGCTGTTCCTATTGCATGTGAAGCTGAACCAATTGCAATTCCCTTAGCTATTGGTTCATTTATTCTGAATATTTTACAGATAAGTTCTGCAAATATATTTCCAAGTACACCAGTGATAACTATTACTGCAACTGTAATTGTAACGTAACCACCAAGTTCTTCAGAGACACCCATACCGATTGCTGTTGTTATTGACTTTGGAAGAAGTGTCACATACTCGGTATGGCCAAGTCCAAAAAGCTTTGCCATAATAAATATTGATAAAAGGCTGGCAAGCACTCCGGCAACAATTCCTGCCGCAACTGCCGCAAAATTCTTTTTAAGAAGTGATATCTGCTCATAAAGCGGTATTGCAAGGCACACTGTTGATGGTGTCAGAAGCCAGCTAAGATATTTTGCTCCCGTATTATATGTATCATAATCAACGTTAAGTGCAAATAATATTACCATTGTAACTGCAATTGCTATAAGAAGCGGATTAAATATTCCAAGTTTAAACCTTTTCTTCAGATACATGCCAAGCATATATGAAACAAGGCTTATTGTAACCCCTGCGAATGCTGAGTTAATAAAAAATTCATTCATCATAATTCTCTCCATTTTTCTTTCTTGTAATTCTGATAACTACCTGTGACACAAGACCGCCTGCTGCCATAACTACAACAAGTGAAACAACTGTTATAACACTGACTGGTACAAGAAGAGGCTTTAACACGCCCCATGATGACATAAGTCCCACACCGGCAGGAATGAACATAAGAGGCATAATTTCAATAAGAAACTTTCCTGTCTCACGTACATCTTTCAACTTAATTATACCTGTTAAAAGTGCAATGAAAAGAATTGCCATTCCATAAATGCTTGCAGGAATCGGAAGCGGCAGAATATATTTTAATATTTCGCCGGCAAGCGATATTCCTATAATGATAAGAAACTGCTTTACGTACTTCATATATTTTTCCTCATTTCGTCTTTTCTCAACAAATGTGTACTCCCTTTTTGCGGCTGTGTCAATAGACTTTTCGGCATAAACATAAAAAAAACAGGCGATTGCCGTTACAGCCCTCGCCCATTCTATACTTTTCTAATTCTTGATATATTAAATAGTACCTGTTACCACCAAAGTGCTTATTCCCGGACTTATATTCCACACGCCCGTTACTTCGTCCCGTGTAAATGTCGCCGCAGGAACCGTTATCTGACCCGAATTGGTTGCAAACGCTCCCGTGGTTTCATTATAAGAATAATTGGCAGGTGAACTCCATGCTGTCTGATTAAACGTAACGGAAATATTTGACAGCACAGGGTCAAACACGTCTGTAACCACAACTCCCGTAGAAGCATCTGCTGCCACGTTACCGGAATTTTGTATTAAAAATGTGTATGTCAGTGTACCGTTTTCCGTAACAGGAACAGGACTTACAGATTTAGTAATTGTAAGAACCGGCGTACTTTCTACAGTTATTTCTTCTTCAGCTGTAATAGGTGTTATGCCCGTTCCGGCAACAATTGCTGTATTATTTATAACTGAGGTTGTATCAAGTGGTGCAAATTCATTAACTGCTGCCTCATATGCAACTGTAACACTGCCTCCTGCCGGAACCGTTATTCCTGACACTACAAGTGGCGGTCCGGCTGTAACAACAGCTGATGGCTGTAATACACCATTTACATAATATTTTACAGTTCCGTCAATATACGTAAGTGGAACAAGTGTTGTTGTTCCAAATGTATATTCTCCAAGATTATCAGTTACTGAAATACCTGTAATCGGAGTTGTTCCCGAATTTACAATACTGACAATATACGTAACTGTATCACTCTGTCCGTAGGTATTTCTCACTGCCGTTTTTGTAGCCGAGAGCACCTCCAGAATTTCTCCTACCGCTATATTGGAATTTGTAACGGCATTGCCGTAACGAAGTTGTGCCTGATTTGTAAATCTTGCCATATTCAATAGTTTCCTTTCATATATTCCGTTATACTATAATATATGACAAAAAGATTTTTAGTTTACACTTCATAAATAATTACAATATTTAAAATATTGCAAGTCCGTTAAAAATAAATACTGTAATCAATACAACTACAGCCATTACAATAGGAACCACTGCTGCATTTTTCTTTCTGGCGGCAAAAGTTCCCGACAATAAAGCCGCTGCCGTAACAACAAATCCAGTTATTATTCTCAATACAATTCTTATAATAAGAAATCCTGCTATACTTGATGACAATATAATTTTTTGTATGACAGCATTTCTGCCGATTCCTTTTCCAAGATAATCCCCGATAAATGAAAGACTCACAAGCGGAGCATTTTTATACGTCAGATTATACATTCGGCTTAAAAATCCCAAATCAACTATACTTAATATAAGTACAACCGCCGCAGAAAAAATAATAGCTGCAAAATCCCGCTTTAAAGCAAGTTTTTTTCTTCCCTCTGCCGACGTATTCTCAATAATATTCATACCCGTTGAATATCGTATTTCTGCCCCTCTTGAAACCACAATAAATATTATTGCAGCCATAAGTCCGACAAGTACACATTCCCTAAGTCTGCCATACTTTCCAAAAAACTGCTCATATCCCCTGTCAGAGATAAGCCATCCTTTTTTATTATATTGGTTTTCTATATTTGCAAGATAATCTATTTTATTTATTAATTCTTCTTTATTCTGAATTGCATATTTTAACGTCTGTGCCGCATTTACAGCATAAAGAAATTCGTCATCCGAAACTTCCCGGTTTTTATATGCCTCCTGCATATCTTTAAGCTGTTTCTGAATACTGTCATACCTGCTGTTAAGTTCATCAATCTCACTCTTTAGCTGTGAATAATCTTCTCCGCCTTTTTGAATATATATATTATCATATTCCTTTTGTGACTCGGAAAATACCATTTTCCCTGAACCGCATATATATAATGTAAGAACAAGTCCTATTGCAATTACAAAAAATCCTTTTCCCGTAAATATCAGTTTATGCATTTCTTTAATCACAGGCGGATATAACGCAAATATTCTCTGATATAACTCTCCCGCTTTATCAAACAATTTTTTTAGCACATTTTGTGCTCCGAATGGTCTCAATGTAACACTCTTTATAAGTGCCGCCACAGACATTATTATTGTTACAACTGCCATTCCGGTTATAATTAAAACCTTTGATGAGACAACAAATGTTTTAAATCCCCAATTTGCATATTTCGACAAAAGTGTATTAATATCAAAAAAATTAATAATATTAACCACTCTCAGAAAACTTATACGGCTCTGCAAACTTATATTTTTATAAAGCAGATACTCGGCTCCCGCAAATATTACACTGCCTATAAGTACAACATTTCTGTTTCTTATAACAGTAAATAACGCCAAAATTATACTTCCGAACATTGCAAGTACAAACGATGCAATTAAACAGAGCAGACACATATATGCCGCCATATTGCATTTTATTGTAAATCCGCTCATCGTCTCTATCGACTGAACAGGTGCTTTCCATATTCCGGATACTCCGTATAACAAAACAGATACAATAACTGTTGATACAAAATATATGAATGTAAGCACAAACGCATATATCCACACAAATATAAATCTTTTCAACGCAAGTATCATACGTCCGCTTTTTGAACTGTGAACTATCTGCCACATGCCGTTATCACGTTCCTTAAAGCATTCATATATCATCACAATCATACATACAGCCAACAAATAATATGTATATTTATATTCTATTGTCTTTTCAATGCACGTATCATTCACAAGCACAACCTTAACATCAGCTATCCTGCTATAATCCTCAGCCGTCTTTAAGATACTGTTATATGAATAACTTTTTTTATTTGAAAACAGCTTCTTTCCACGCATCTGTTCTGCCTGTTGAAGACATTCGTTTACCTGACTTGTAAAACCCGATAAATATTTAAGTTTCTTTCTCAGTCTTACAAGTGATGCCGATGATTCTTTACCATCTTCTTTATCCTGTTTTATAATCTGTGTAACATCTTCAAACATTCCCTCAAAATCCGATTCTTCTCTCTGCGTTTTCAAACGGCTGATTAAATCGGAATACTGCCTGCTGTCGGATATTACATCATTAATATTTCGTCCTTCAAGCTGGCCGTACAAAAAAAGTGCTATATTAAGAAGCATACACAATATAACTGTTATAATTAATTTTTTAGTTAATATCCTTTTATATTCCTGCATACTTCACCCCCATAACACGACATTTTTATTATTTAAGTTCTGTCCACTTACATTCTTTACCCATATCGTCTTTTTTAATATAAGCAAGTCCGCTCTTTGAACCGCTTGAGCTTTTTTCCTCAAATTCAACCTCCGCAAACATATAATCCTCATCTCCAAAAAATGCAAATGTTTCACCTTTGCAGCTAATTGTATTTATAAGCTTGCCATCTGTTGAATATACGACACATTTTCTGTCATATGTCTGGTAACTTCTTGCGGCTTCAATCGACCAGAAACGATTATCTGCATATACGTATTTTCCATCAAAAGAGAGTTCCATTTTTCTGGTTTCTTCGCTTCCGTCAAAAATTTTATTTTTTTCTTTTGATTTTACGTTATAGCAATACATGCCATCATTATATTCATAATAATAAATATTCCCTGACACTTCATCTATACAATAATCTGTTATACTGCCTTCTAATACTTTGCCTGCTGTTCCGGTCTTATAATCATACGCATAAAGACTGTTGTATCTGCTGTTCATAATTACCTTATTTGCTTTTTCGTCTTTACTCATTGTCGCTGTTTCTATAAGAAAGTAGAGTCTTTCCCCATAGCTTTTTGCCCTTGTTATTGCGGCACCTGTACCTGTATATTCCAGAACTGTCTCTTCTTTTTTACCATCAAGCGAATAACGCTTTATTGTCTCTACAGCCTCTTCTTCATTTCCCAAATGTCCAAGCAGATTGTATACATACACATAGTCATCATGGAACACGAGATTTGTTCCGCTCTCACCACCATACGCATATACAACGGCTATTTTTTCCCTTGTACTTCCGTCAGTTGAAAATCTTACAAGATACCCATTCGTATCAAGAAGATATACATTATCTTTGTAATAATAAACCGCACTGTCCAAATAATATGTTGTTGTCTGTCTGTTCTTTGAATACTGGTACCCAACATAGGCATTACATTCCATATTATCATGTGTGCAATCCGCTTTCCCGCACACCGGATAACATTCCTTGGTATCTCTATCAAAAAACAACAGGAAAAAAGCATTATTCCATTTACCTATATAATAATATCCGCCATCAGCCGCCGCAAATGTGTGCACATATGTACCCCAATACGGCTGCGAATCATCTTTTGACACGCCTATATCATTAATCTCTATTTTTTCCATATCATTTTTTAAAACAGCTTTAGATACTGTTTTTTTATCGCACCCCGTCAAAGCCGTTATTCCAATACAAATAATCATTACAACAGCTGTTAATTTTTTTGCCATACGCATCCCTCCGTTTACTGTTTTTATTCTTCTAATGTAAGGCGGTATAATATAAACATTTTGTCCGACTCTTTTGGTGGCATATTTTCGTTAAATTCCAAAATATAATATGCTTCTTTTACACTTTCATCATTATACTTTACCTTAACCCCTATTATTGTATCGTTAAATGAATTCTGATATAATATAGATGAATTCTCATTGTCATCTGCCCTACCATAATACTCTGCAATCACGGCAAGATATACTATATCGTTACAGTCTCCGCTAATTGTAATGTATGGTGACGGGTTATATCCTCCGTTTGATTGGGCTTGTCTTACAATTTTTGCCTGCTGATATTCATTTACAAATGTTCCCGGTTTGTTATACACTGTATATGTTATTTCACTGATATTTTGCTTTTCTATATCTGCCGGAAGTTCCCACTCTTTATGATATATTTGCAAATCGTATGGTTCACCTTTATAAGAATCGCTCGGGTCACTTGTCGGTCTGTTATATCCACACCAATAACACTGATAATCAATATATTGCACAAATGACTTATCTTTTATATTTTTATTTAAAACAGGATATGTTATCTCATAACTCAAATATTTTTCTTTCTTATATGATATTCCATTCTCTTCATATGTTTCTGATTTCTGAGGTTCTGCTATAATCCCCGATTCATGTGTTGCCTTTTTTTCTTTGCAGCCCGCAAAAATAATTGCTATAATACCTAAAAAAATTATTAATGTATTTTTGAACTTCATCATAACAACCTCCCAAACTGCCAACGTATATCTTCTGTTTGTACTCATTTTATTCTTCTAATGTAAGGCGGTATATATAGTAGATTTTATATGGTTCTTTTTTATTTCCTTCAGGATAATATTCAATGCTGTAATAAGCATTTTCTATACTTCCATCTGCATACCTTGCGTTTACGCCTATTATTGTTTGGTCAAATGACAACTCCTTTGTTTCGCTTGTCATTTTTTCAACAAAGCCATAATATTCCGACACAATACACAAATATAAATCTCCCGTATAATCTGATGTAACTGTACAACTTGAGTCTAATTTATACCCTCCCGATAACTGTGCATTTTCGATAACTTTACTTGTCTGCAATTCTTTTACAAATGTTCCGGTTCTGTTATACACAGTATATGTAACATCAGATAAATTTTCCCTGCTTATGTCATCAGGTAATGTCCATAATTTATGATATGTCCATAAATGATACGGCTCTCCTTTATAAGTTTCATTAACACTGTGTGCAGGCTTCTCATACCCATAACATGTATATTGATTGTCGCCGTATTGAATAAAAGTTTTATCAACTATTTTTTTATCTAAACTGGGATATGTTATCTCATATCCTATATAACTTTCTCTTGTAAAATTAACCCCATTTTCTTCGTATGTTTCTACTTTAGGTTCCTCAAGAGCACCCGATTCATGTGTTGCCTTTTTTTCTTTGCAGCCCGCAAAAATAATTGCTATAATACCTAAAAAAATTATTAATGTATTTTTGAACTTCATCATAACAACCTCCCAAACTGTCAACGTATATCTTTTTACGGATATACGTTGACAGGAACTGATTTTTAAATATTACTTTCCCGCATTTACATACTGTGAATGTTCATATCCTTCACTTGTATAAAAATAATAATTGGCTTCAACTTTATCCACTCCATACTGAAGCTTGGCACTGTCTGATTTTATATTACATTATTCGACACTATTTTCAATGATAACTCCGTGAACGAGGGGTATAACTCTTTTTGTGTATATTTTTCACACAATTCAAACTGTTATTCTATTGTACTGTCAGGGAATTTATTAAAAAGATATTTTTAGACTGATTCTAAGAATTCTCCCCTCTGTTAAGCTTATATTCAATACAAGCCTTTTTTAACGCACTCATTTTTCTCGCTGTCACAGGTATGAATTCATCGTATATCTTTATACGTCGTCCTGCCTCGTCCAGCTCTTTAATTCGTTGTATATTCACAACATAAGACCTTGATATTTTAAAAAAGACACACTTATCAAGGATTTCTTCCACTACAACAAGTGAATCGTCACTCCTGAATGTTTCACCTTTGGCAAAAATCTGCGTCTCACTGTTATATGCCCTAATATAATCTATATCACGCATATTTATATTATAAAATATTCTGTCTTTACTTACTCTGATTTGTTCTCTGTTATCGGAAATATTTTTTATCCCCATATTCTTTTGCACCTCTCATTCATAATGTACTCATTTCAAAACAAATATTATAGCTATATAATCACACTTTAGTCATATATTGTCAAGTATATTGTAATTTTTAAACAGTTTTTATTTTATTGCCACAAATCATTTCGTGTGCTTCGTTGGCTCAACAGGGTCACGACCCATAACTATGAGAAACACGCTCCGCGAGTTTCTCAAGTTATCGCGGCAGTCGCCAAGGTCTCGTGCAAGCACGGACTTTGGCTCGTTACACGCGTAAATAAAAAAGGAACATGATAAATGAAGTTTTCTCCATAAATCATGTTCCGCTTAGTTTACACCTTTACAATACTTCCATCCGATATAATCACGCTGTCCCCCTCGTTAATATCATTTTCATATAAATACGCATCTGCGATTTCAAGCTGCTTTTCATTGCCCGAACTATCCTTAATTCTTACAATGTCTTTGTAAACCGCTCCGTCAGGAAGACCTTCGCACCCGAAATCAGGTTCGTCAATTCTTATAACTGTATAAATATTATCCATAATTATGCCTCGTACTTGTTTTTTGAAAGCACTGACAAAACCGTTAATTTTTAATAATATTTTTAAATGCGGGAACTATCTGAGCCGCAACTATTGATTTTACCAAATCAAGCGGAATAAACGGCACAAATCCGATTAAAAATGCACTCTGTAAATTAAGATGATTCTGTGCCATAAGCCAGAACATTCCAAGAATGTCAATAATCAACGCACCCGCAATAGCAGAAAGTGTATATCTTATACGGTTATATTTTTTACCTCTGATAAGCGGAAGAATTACAGCAACAAGAATAAATGTTGCAGTATAACCGCCCCATGGTCCGATTAAATAACCTGTTCCGGCACCGCCGCCGATAAATACAGGAAGTCCTACCACACCGAGAAGCATCCATACAAGAATGATAAAAAATGACTGCTGAAGCGGAAATAACAATGCAATAAGAAGAATTACAAAGTTAAGCAGTGTAATATGCGGTGCTCCGGGAACCGGAATCGGTATGCTGATATATGCAGAAATACATAAAATTGCAGCAAATATAGCCATCATGACTAAGCTTTGTGTTGTAAATGCAGGTTTTGCACCCGCTACTGGTTTTGTTGGTGTTTCCATTTTTATTATACCTCACTCGTATATATTTTGTCTAAAGCAAGTATAATAAACGCCCTCTTTATTGTCAACCTTTATTTCATTGTAGTTTACATTTCGTTGACAATATACATTTTACTGATTATAATATCATTTATTAATATTTTTTATATTATGATTGTTTTACCAGTTAATATTTTTATCAGAAAGCAGGTTATTTTTATGACAATAAATGATTTAAAAGATAAAGTAATATCAGGCGGGTTAATTACAATCGACGATGCTTTGTTTCTTTCGGAAGCAGACCTTGATGATTTGTGCAAAGCCGCCGATGAAATACAGCACACATTTTTTGGAAATGACTTTGACATATGTGCCGTTGTCAATGTAAAAGGCGGAAAATGTTCCGAAAACTGCGTTTACTGCTCACAATCAACATGTGCAAAAATTCCCGTCAAAGCCCATGCAATGATTTCTCCGGAGCTTCTTTTAAGACACGCAAGACTCCGTAATCTTCACGACATACGCCACTACTGTCTGGTATCATCCGGAAAACGCGTAAGCGACAAAGATATTGACAAAATATGCAGCGGAATCAAAGCAATCTGCCGTGATACTAAACTTTCGGTCTGTACCTCTTTCGGTCTTCTGGGCGAAGATCAATTCAGAAAACTTAAAGAAGCAGGCGTTGTAAGAATACATAACAACCTTGAGACATCAAGACGATATTTTCCGTACCTGTGCACAAGCCATACATATGACGAAAAAATCGCCACAATAATTGCGGCAAAAAAAGCAGGGCTTGAAGTTTGCAGCGGCGGTATTTTCGGTGTCGGTGAAACAATGAAAGACCGCATCGACATGGCATTCACGCTGCGTGACCTTGATGTCACATCAGTGCCGATTAATCTTTTAAATCCAATAAAAGGCACACCTATGGGCGATTTTGCTCCTCTTACAAAAGAAGAAATTTTAAGAATAACCGCTCTCTATCGTTTTATACTTCCGAAACAATATATAAGATTAGCCGCAGGCAGAAATTATCTTCCCGACAGCGGCTTTTCATGTTTCAAATCAGGTGCCAACGCGACAATCACGGGAAATATGCTGACCGTAAAAGGAATTTCAATGGATGAGGATATTCGCACCATAAAAGAAATGGGCTATAAAGTTATCTGATTTTTGATGTATTACGAGTATCTTTTACAGTCAAGGTAACTCCTGCCGCAATACATACAATTCCTGTTATGCAGGATATGACGCTTCCTACTGCGGGCTGTTTTTTCACAAAATAAACCGCTGTGGGACCGTCAATACTTCCGCGAACGGCTTCAGACGTCTGCATGTATGGATTCTTTAAAAAATATATTCCTGCTGTTATCAGTGCAATGCCGACAGCAACACATATAATAGTTATACTTTTATGTAACTTTTTTCTTCTCATATTATATTTTTCAATCTCTTCCTTATATAATGCAAGTTCCCGCTTTTCCTCTTCGCAATCTGCGTAATTCTTATCTGCATCGGCATTATCATATGAAAATCTTACGATTTTAAATGAATTTTTTCAATCGACGATGCGTAGAGTGACTAGAATTTTTTATCGGTGCGGGTTATAATGTTGTTATTATTCGGTATTTTAACAATTAAAGAATTTTTGACATACCGGGATTTACGGAGATTACATATGAAAATTGCTGTTTGTGATGACGATATTGCGGAACTTAATAACATTTGCGAAATACTAAATAACTATTTTGAAGAAAAAAAATACGATATTTATATTTCAAAATTCGGAAGCAGTGTAGAACTTGCCTCTATTATACAAAAAGAAAAATTCGACATATATATTCTTGATATTGTCATGCCCGTCTTAAGCGGTATGAATCTTGCAACCGAAATACGCAGTTTTGACAAAGCTTCCGATATTATTTTTCTTACGTCTTCACCTGAATTCGCTGTTGAAAGCTACTGTGTCAAAGCAACTGATTACATATTAAAACCTGTTGACAAAAATCGTCTTTTAAATTCAATTAACGAAATTGCCGAAAAAAGAAAATCTGAACAAGAAAAATATGTTGTAATAAAGAGCAATATTGGTGTACACAAAATTATGTTATCAAATATTATCTGTGTCGAAGCACAAAAACATCATGTCATATATCACTTAAAAAACGATGAAAAAATCGAATGTACGGATAAATTTTCAAATGTATGTGAATTTCTTTTAAACAACCATGAATTTATTCTCGTTCATCGCTCTTTTCTCGTAAATATGAATTATATACGACACATTAACGCCACAGATATTTATATGCAGAATTCACTTATAATTCCACTTGCACAACGAAGAGTTGCCGATATTAAACGACATTATCTCGCATTCCAGATGGAGGACTGAAAATATGGATATTTCTGTCATTTTAAATATAACCAACTATATATTTGTATTAATTTTCGGAATCGTTGTATCATTATGTCTCGCGGATATAAGCTGGAAAAAATACAGCAGCTTTTATATAATTACACTTATTTTATTTGCGTTAATTCAGGCTGTTTTCTATTTTGTCCTCGGTGAAACAGTTCTTTATAAATGTTATCCTCTCCTTATACACATTCCACTTATTTTATTAATATGTTTTTATTTTCATAAAAATATATTAATTTCCGTAACCTCAGTTCTTGCCGCATATCTTTTATGCACACCAAGAAAATGGTTTGGAACTCTTGCAGCATCATTTTTTGACGGTAATACTCTGGTTTCTGATACTGTTTCCATTCTTGTCACAATTCCGCTTATGATTCTCGTTATCAAATACATGTCTCCGTACATAATCCGCCTGAAATATGAATCAAAGAAAGCTTTGTTATTATTTTTCATGCTTCCTCTGGCTTATTATATTCTGGAATACGAATTTACTGTATACACTGATTTGCTGTATACAGGCGGAGCTGTTGTCATAGATTTTATGGACAGTTTTATTGTTGTATTTTATTTTATATTATCAATGTTGTCGTTAAAATTTTCCGATGAAAAAAATAAAGCTGAACGCGAAAATCTGCTGCTCACGACGGCAACTTCACAAGCTGCAAAAGAAATAGAACAGCTGTCCTTTTCGCAAAAACAGTCTTCTATATACAGACATGACCTGCGTCACCATATGAATTTTATAAAAAACTGTATTGAAAATAACGAAACTTCACAGGCTCTCTCTTATATTGATGAAATATGCACCGGACTTGAAAACAGCCGTTTTATCAGATATTGCAGCAACGAAGCGATAAATCTGATTTTGTCATCATATGCCGACAAAGCTGCTGCCCAAAATATAACTGTTAATTTTAATGTCACCGCATCAAATTTTGATTCATTTAAAATAGCAGATTTATGCAGCCTGCTTGCAAATGCTCTTGAAAATGCCCACAATGCATGCACACACATTTCTGAAACTGAACAACGCTATATCAATTTAAAAATTTATGAAAAAAATGAACAGCTCTGTATAAATATTGCAAACAGCTACTGCTCATCTCCAAAATATGCACCTGTCTTTAAAGACGGTATTCCTGTATCATATCGTCCCGGCCACGGAATTGGCGTACAGAGCATGATTTCCGTCATGGAAAAATATCATGGTCTATACGGATTTTTCACCGACGGCAGGGAATTCCGTTTTCAGGCGACTATTAATATGACGGGAAACTTGGGGATGTAGATAAACTCACGAATATCTGAAATAACATATGTGGATAAAAATCACCTCCCTACGTGTAAAATCTCTCTCCGTTTTCCAAACAGATACTCGCGAGCCTCCCATTTGGCAGACCACATCCACAATCCAATATGTACCAATTCTCTTGCTCATTTAACCAAATCGAACTTGACTCTTCATCAAGATATCTGCCTTTGGGATTATAATAACCATATCTCTTCATGATTAACGCTCCTTCACTAGTCTTAAAATGTGTACATAAATACTGGAACGTTCCATAAAGGGATGTCCATACATTTCGTGACTGTTCATCAGTCGTTTTTTGGTAGTTTCAAAAAGTACACTTTTTAGCACCACCACCTTAAAAAGGGGTATAAAAAAGAAGGTATATTTCAACCTTCTATTTTGAGTAATTTACATAGCTATACAATATGCCTCTACGAATTTTAATGTATCATCACACATATAACGATAATGTATTTTCTAAGTGTATACATCTAAACAAATCCACCTATATCGTGTATTATTTTTTTCATTATATAAATAAAATAACATCGCAATATGACACATTATGAGGCTTATAAAAAGATTATCAGTCGTTATAACCTTTAAATATAATCCTATCCACGAAATAATTCCTGTAAGAATAAATGCAATAATCAAAGGGATAACATACTCTTTCAAATCTCCTAGACTTTTCTTAAACTCATTAATGGTAGAATCAAAAAAAATAAATCTTCCTAAAACTAAAACAATATAGCATAACAAAAACTCATCATATTCCATAGTTTTAAAGTATATCTTAAGAAATAAAAATAACATAATAACACTACAACTGCTTATCAGCCTAATATTTGCTTGATTTTCTTTCTTAAGCATATCTTGTTTCAATATGTAATCCAAAAAATTATTTAATAATATAGCCAAGACAATAAGTGCAATCATAATAATACCTAAATAATTTTGTAAAAACAGCATATATTTTTCTATACAATAATAAACATACATCATTACTATAATACACGTATTACTTATAATTATTTCAAAAACTGTTTGAGCTATTTCATATGGTCGATTCACATATGCTTTTGCCATTGTATCTAATTCTGCCATTGTAGTGTTTTCATCTATTACTCTAGACTTATAAAGTATAATTCTCGTAATAATAAATATAGTAGCAACAATGAATAATAGTACAAAAACAGATATTATCGCCCATGATGCAAAATTTTCATTTTCTATCACTTTTATAATATGATTTACCTCCAAATTCTTTATACTTTTACCTTATTATATGTTCTTATTAATTAATCCCAAATGCTTCAATGCATCCTTAATATACTCCACCTTTTCCTGCGGACACTGCTTCACTTCTGGATTTTCCTTCTTGGACTTATTATAATTCTCTCCCATATCCAGACCACACATCCGCTTCACCTGTGCAATATAAGAAGTATGCACATTCACACCATACTTGTCCTTCACATAATCCTTAATCTTCTGATAGGTAGCCTTTTCTTCTGGTGTGTAATTGCTCTCTTCATCAGGCTCCATTGTCACCTCAATTTTCGGTGTATCTTTTTTGAGGGATAATTTGACTACCGTCTCATCTGTCGGAAACTTTTCCAAGGTAACAGTATGCTCACCAGACTGCTCTTTATCCAAAGAAATACTATCAACTTGAACTACTTCCTTGCCATCTCTAAGAACCGGTACCGGAAACTGAAATTTGATATTCCTAATCCAATTACCATCTTCACTTCTTTCCGGAAAGATGTCGATACTCTCAATAAATGCTTGCATAAACTGTTTCTTTTCAGCATCCGTACATTCTGCATATAATTCATTAAATGCGTTCAAAAAACCGTATATGCTGTCAGCATCAATCTGATTTTTCTTAAGTTCATATACCTGAGACTTCAAATCTGCGATTGCCTCTTCAACTTCATCTATTTTATCATATTGGGTATCTAATCGTCTCTGTAAATCTGAAATTTTTTTATCGTAATGAATATCTGTAACATCCAGATTATCCATCTGCTGTTCAAGACGTGTTTTAATTGTCTCTGCCTGATGGAGATTTGCGTTTAATACAGATAACTGCTTTTCCAGATCAGAAGTATCAACTGTTGCCCCGATTCTGTCTTGAATGGCATCCTTGAATTTTCCTTCCCTAGTCATTGCCGTAATCAATTTTGCAAACACATCATCAATTTGAGACTTTTCAATGTTACATCGAAAAGTACATTTATGTCCTGTGGCATTTACTGTATTCTTGCAATAGTAGCTACGTCCGTATGCTATCTTCCTTCTCTGGCTTTTTGCTCACGTCCGGCCATCGTCTGTACTCTTATGTTCTCACGTTCCATCTCTGCTACAGCAGCAATAATAGATATAAGCAGTTTACCGGCTTCTTTTGAGCTGTCAGTTCCATCTTCTACACAGATAAGATTAACACCATAATCCTGCATAAGCTGTAAAGAGCTGAGCACATCCGCTGCATTTCTGCCAAATCGTTACAATTTGAATACAAGGACGAAATCAACTCCGTCCTTGCCATCTTCAATATCATTCAGCATCCGCATAAATTCCTGACGACCTTTTATATTCTTACCGGAATGTCCTTCATCAGAATATTCTCCTACAATCTCCATATCTTGAAAATCTGCATATTTTCTTAGCTGGTCCTTCTGTGCATCAAGACTATAGCCATCAACCTGAATAGCCGTAGATACACGAGTATATATGTAACATCTTGTTTTCTTCTTCAACAATCTCACACTCCTATTTGGGTAATACTAACGGTGAATTTTTCAATAATCCTGCAATAACAGAGTTGTATTTGGCTGTTCCGTAATCCTCAACGATGCTTGTTATTCTAGCTCCGGCATCCTTGGAAGAAGCACCACACAGAAAGACTCTCTCATCCGCCGTTCCATAGTCCAACACGATAAAACGATCATGGAATATGCCACCAGTCTTCTTCATTGACAGTTTTACAGTTGGATACTCCTTACGGAAATCCGTATATTCTATGTTGTGAAGTTTATTATTTCCAACATTATCGCTAAATACAATAATATTTACTCCTATCGGAGAATTCTTAAGATGCACCAGCGTTCTTAATCCAATATAATTGTCAACCACATATATTGATGCCTTTGCCTGCCTATAAATAGACTCGTAAACCTCATCCGCACTACTAAATTTTGCATTAAACATAAGCCATTTTTCATCATCATCTGAAACAAAACTGTTCATCATATCCGCAAGTTCAGATTTCGTCACTACATCCTTCAAGCCTTCTGCAACATCAGAAATCTGCTTTTCAAGAGATATCATATCAGAATTGATTTTGCTGATTTCAATTCTGTTATTTGCAGTCTCCATACTTAACTGAAGTAATTCTCTCTGACCGATTAAATCACGATTTTCTAATATGTAATCTTTCATTTTCTTAAAGGTTCTTATTAATGCCTTACTCTGCTTAACAGCCAATGGTCCTTTTAAAACAGTCACCAGCATATATAGCCCTTGCTCTGTAAATACATGTGGATTGTAACGACTTTTTGAACTTATATTTGCGGTCGAAAAATTCGTCCGCAAATATTCTGTCTCATCATCTGTCAATTCAAACATAAAATCAGAATCAAATTTTTCAATATTATTTCTCACCTGCTCATTAAATCTTTTATTTATATACCCATATATCTCTGCTAAATCAGCATCCAACAATACCCGTTTACCTCTAATTTCATAGAGTTTTTCTTTTAAGTATTCTTCGGTTACTTCTATTACTGTAACATCAATTTCCTTCTTTTTATCTTCTGCCATAAAACTCCTCCGTTCATTTTTTGTCCAAAAGCATCACATCTGACCATTTTGCTGATGCCAGCAAAATGGTCTAGAGTTCTGTTTTGGTGATTTTGTCATAATACGCTTTATACCTGTAAATCGTTCTCTCACTGACATTATTACGCTTTGCAATTTCTATCATAGTCATTCCGCTTTCATAACCGGCAACAAAATCGTTGTAAATTGCCATCCACTTAGCATTGTGCTTCTGCCTTCCGCTTAATTTACGATTTTTATAATATTCAAGTTCTTCACGCAGCTCGGCATTCTCATTTTCTAATTCTTCAATTCTTTTTAATGCTTCCTCAAGTGTTATAACCTTCTCCACTTCTTTGTTCCTCCGCTCATGTCATTTTCGTTTTGTCTATATTATATATTGCTAATCAGCATTAGTCACTTTGATTTTGTCATGCAGGAACACTTTTAATATTCATCATGTGAATAAAATACCGCTGATACCTTTTGCAAGCTATGCCTTTCCATAGAATCTCTGCCTGAATATTCCTAATCCACTAGTTTAGATTCCATTTTCGTTTTAAAGCCGGTCCATATTTTAGAATCAGGGATGTTATTACATCTGCACATCTTTCAAAAGCAGCATTCTCTTTTGCATCTTCATAATACTTCTTTCTCATTGCTGCTCCCCTTTCCGAACATAATTTGTTTTGGCAGCCAATTTGAATTATCTGCCTTAAGCAAATCATAAACATAAATCTTATTTGGCTTTCCCAATCCCTGGTGTCTTCGGTAAATCAAGCCATGCTCCTCCAGCTCCTTCAACATTTTGTTGACCTTCTTGTTTCCCAGATTCATCAAGTTCATAATTTCTTCGATTGTGAAAATGATATAGGTAATTCCATATTCATCACGCCGTGCACCTCCATTGGAGTCTGAAAGGCACTTGCGATCCAGAAGTATTCCATATAATACTTTTGCCGCATTCGTCATGTCTCTGAACATGTCTTCCTTAAAAAATCTCTTAGGTATCCTGTAAAACTTATAATCAAAAGTTACATTTTCCATTGTCTTATTCTCTCCTTCATTCCTAGTTTTGCAAATTGGCAAGCAGTGCGCCGGTATATACCGATGCATTTTTGCTTGTTGGGGAAATCTCCGTTCCACTCCGGTTCGCACAGAGCAGATGTCCACCGGACGTCTTGTGCCCCCAATCCCCTTGAACTGCGGATAAACCTCAGAGCCACGCTAACGCTTTTTTATCAATTCACTTTCTCTTCTTTGGTTCTTCCTCGTATAGATAAATAACTGCTTCAAACGCCTTTTTCAGAAGTTCTGTTTGCTCTTTATTCATCTCTTTTATTTCTGCAATATCCTCTTCATATAACTTCCCTGTTTCATTTGCTTTCTTGGCATACTGATTGAGATTATTACTAATCTTTGAATGTAAAGATATTACCCGATTCAAATCAGGCCATTCAGGGAATATTACATATCCACTTAACGCCATCTTCCTGATATATGCACTCATATTTTGAACTCCTGCTTCCTTCATCCGATCATGCAGTAATTCCACCTCCTCTGGTTTAAATTTCACATAGACACCTTTTGAATACTCTTTCACTCTGCATTTCCTCCACTCTTTTTATTTTGTTTTTGGGAAATCACTCTATCGGGACAATTGATGATTTCTAAAAATAGGCAACAAAAAAGCAACCGATGTTACTCGATTGCCATACTGCTACTTTTACAAGACTATATGCGTCCAAAAATTTGTTAATATTGTACAAACTGTTTTGTGAATAATTCTGTTCATTTTCTATTACAAAATAATAATTGACTTTTTAGAAATAGCCGTTTTCAGATTTTCCTCAAAATTAGAAAAAGCCCAACCCCAAAGGGTTGAGCTCCATTTGTGCATTCATATTCTCTGTTTTTGGGTATAAAATCTCCGCCATCAAATGTAGAATATTGGTTCTGTTTTGTCAAGTCCCACTTACAGTAAACTCCTCTAAAAGATATAGGATTTTGTTATGAAATTCTTTGCTAATCCATCCTTACCACACGATTAAACTTCTCTGCACCTGTCATTCTATGCGAAACCATAATTACTGTTTTTTTCTTCATAAATACGCTCATCGCTTCAAGTACTGCATTTTCACTATATGTATCTAATGCCGATGAAGGTTCATCCATCAAAACAATAGGTGCTTCTTTCATAAATGCTCTTGCAATTGATATTCTTTGACGCTGACCACCAGACAGATTTGTCCCACCCGCAGCTACCTTAGTGTTATAACCTTTTGGCAAATCCTTGATAAATTCATCAGCATGTGCTTTTTTCGCTGCACTGACAATCACATCCATTACCGGAGCAGTCTCCTCATTCCAGCCAAATGCAATATTTTCAGCAATTGTTCCCTCAAATAAATAACTATCCTGCGGAACATATGTAATAACATTTCTTAATTCAGCCAGTGAATATTCATTTATATCTTTACCAAGTATTTTAATTTTTCCATTTTCAACAGGATAAAATCCTTGAATCAACTTAAGCAATGTACTCTTTCCACATCCGGATTCGCCGGTTATCATAACTTTCTCACCTACACTTATCTGCATCTTTTTAGAATTTAACTGAGCACGCATTTTATTCTTATCTCTTGATTCATCATTTTCATTATAAGAAAAATGTAAATTAGATATATCAATAGCCTTATCTCTTTCGTTTTGTACATTAATATTTTTTCTCTCAAGACCATTTCCTGCAGTAAACCATGTTATTTCTTCTTCCATTTCTGATTCCATAAAATCAAATACATGACCAGCACGAACAAGTGATGTTGTCAATGCAGCTATAGAGCTCCCGAGTCTTTGCATCGCATTACTCACCCCCATCTGCAAGGTAACCACAGCCATAAGCGTACCATAATCAACTCTTCCTTCTGAAACAAGCCATACCCCCACAATAATCGTTCCAAAACTTCCAATGATGCCTAGCAGAAATGCAACTATCTCAAATAATGCCTCCATTTTAACTCTATCTTTTTCTGATTGGAATGATGCTTCATTTTCCTCATAAAAATAATTTAATACAACCTTAGTTCCGGAATTCATTTTCAATGTAACAAAACCTGATATAATATCACTTAATAACATGGACAATTTGGTTGATTTCTTTTGAACCTTTTTCGCATATTTCTTAATAGATTGATTAATTTTAATAGAAACAAAAGCTGTCAATGCACTAATAATTAATGATATACACGTCAGCATTCGATTATAAAAGTACATAGTAATAATAGAAGAAACTACTATTACAATCTTTCCCAACACCCAATAGATATGCGAAAACCAGGAATCTTTCAGGGAATTAGCATCCCAGTTCAATGTCTTTATTGCATCTGCACTATGTGTATCATTAAAAAAATACATATTCATATTCAACAATTTCTCATACAGCTTCAACTTCAATTCATAAACCATTTTACGAACCAATCTGATTTGAAAATACCGAAGATAAGGAAATAAACACTTTAATATTACAATGACTACGCATACAATCACTGCTGTACGAAATAACTGCATGTTCTGAAATTCAATAGCATTGAGAGTCTTTTTTGTCACATACGAATAAAGTATCTGCAAAGACGATTCCATTATCAATGTTATTATTAGAATAAACCAGTAAGCAAATCTATATTTTCCCATATAGGATAAGAATCTTTTTAAATCTTTCATGGCAATTATTCTATCTCCTCTCGACTGTAATCCTGATACATCTGATAATATCTTCCCTGCTGATTTAGTAACTCCTTATGCGTCCCTTGTTCTACAATCCTGCCATGATCTAATACATAAATCCTGTCATAATTCTTAATGGTATTAAGTCTATGTGCAACGGCAATAACTGTATGATTCCTTGCCACTTCATCAAATGTTTTACAAATGGTATTTTCCGTTTCTTGGTCGAGGGCAGATGTCGGTTCATCAAGCAAAAAAATCGGTGCATTTTTCACTATTGCTCTCGCAATAGTAAGTCTTTGTCTTTGCCCTCCTGACAGATTATTTCCTTTTTCCGTAAGAACTGTATCTATACCTTCTGGCAACGCTTTAATAAATTTCTCACAACCAGACATTTTAAGTGCCTTTATTATTTTTTCATTACTGACATCAGGATTACCAATCCGAATATTATCCGCAATAGACATAGGAAACAATGTTGCTTCCTGTGAAATAAGTGCCAATTTCTTACGAATTTCATTTGATGTAAAATTGTAATAATCTATCCCCTCATAGAATATTCCACCCTTTTTGCTTGATATTTGTCTTGAAATCAGTTTTATGATTGTGCTTTTCCCACTTCCACTTTCTCCTACAAAAGCTATTCTTTCTCCTTTTTTCACATCAAAACTCACATTAATCAAAACTTTTTCGTCCCCATATCCAAATGTAACATCATTAAAGCTGATTAACGGAAAATCTGTTATCATTTCGTCACTCTTCATACCAGCTGACAGTTCTTCCTCAGGCATAATATCAATAACGTCAAACACTCTTAAAACAGATACCAAGGCAGTCTGTGAACGTACAACCAACTGATAACAGCCTGATAACGGCTCTATCAATTTTTTAATTATACTTATATATGCAATTAACACGCCCATAGTGATTGCATTTCTAAATACCAGTACACCGCCAACACAAATGGCAAGTGCCATAGGGACTTCCTGTATTGCTCTTGATATTGGCTCCAGATTATACTGAGCCAAATCCGTTTCATTAGATGTTTTAAATGTTTTGTAAAGAGCGTCTTTATACCTATTCATCATTTTTTCTTGAATATTATATGACTTTATTATTTCTGCCCCTGCAAATGCCTCATCCACATTATTATTAGTAAGCCCCAGTTCTTTTACATACTGAGACTGACGAAGTTTTATCGGCTTTAGCAACTTTACATTTAGCGGCACCATAATCGCCAGCGGAAATAAACATATCATTGCCAATGGAGCATTCATAAAAATCAGATATACTGAATATACAACTGTAAGAATTGGCACATACAGGCAGTCTTTAAAATAACCGGACATGAAACCTGCAAGACCTTCTATATCTTCAGTCATTCGCTCCATAAGATCTCCATAATTACATTGATTGATATATTCCGGTGAGGCATTTATCAATGAATTCACAGCATCATTCCTAAAATCCTTTAACAATCCAGCACCGACAAAACCTGTCATTGCAACTAACATATAATTTGATACAATACCAACACATATCACAATTATTATTTTCAAAATAATATACCAGATTTCCTGCATCATATTACCCTTAGAAATGATATCTATTATTTCCCTTAATATATCGATAACCATAACTGTAGATATTGATGCAGTTACACTTGAAATAGCCGCTGCTATCATTTGTATCCAATATTTTTTACTGTATACTAACAGCCTTTTCATATAGACATTTTCCTCCATTTCTTTTATACTATATACAAGTATAACTTGCGTAAAATATTCTTTCAATGTCATTTACGCAGCATATTTTTATACTTTTTACAATTTTAAATTGCAGATAATATATTTTTAAAGGGAGATTTATATGCCTCAGACCGATAGACATAAAGAAAGAGAAATTCCAATAGAATTTGATTTTTATAATACACTGGAATCATTACCAATGAATAACAGGTGTACTATCATTATGGTTTCTTGTGGAAATGCAACTATTAAAATCAATAATCATATTCAAACAGTTACATCTCCAGCTGTACTATGTATATCCCAATACGACAATTTTCAATGCCTGGAACATACACATTTAAGTGCCAAGGCATTTCACTTTGATCCATGGTACATAAAAGCGTGTTTAAAATTTGAAAATCTTGAAGATTCGATTCCAATCGATGAAAAATATGTTTACGATAGAAATATGCTATATATGTTTACAAAGCATCATGGAAATTTTCAAGGCATTTTTTACTTAACACCTCAACAATATGTTCACATTAATGAACTAATGCTTATGATTGGTGCTGAGACATACGCACAAAGCGATGATTACTGGACTTGCCGTATCAGAAGAATGCTGCACCAGACACTTAATTGCATTTTTGACATATATGTAGACCAATGTAAGTTAAAGTTCTACGAATTATCTGAGAATACTAATCCGGTTACAACCTGCACTGATTACATTCATGACAACTATCAGAACGATATTACATTAGGCTCTCTATGTGAACTCGTACACTTGAATCGAACCACACTTAACCAGCGTTTCAAGCAGCAAGTAAATTGTACATGTATTGAATACCTGCTTCACTATCGTCTTAAGATATCGCAAGAATTGCTATCTAACACCAATCTCAAAATTGATGATATTGCAACCCAATGTGGTTTTAAGTATAGTTCTTACTTCAACCGGCAATTTACAAAATGCCTTGGAATCACACCTTCTGAATTTAGAAAGAATCCTACAGGGTATAGCATGTTTGAAGGTGGAAAGATTGGAAAATTATAAAATCAGATAGAAATCAGATTGAGCTGCTTAGCCGGTGGTTTATTCTATCCCTATAAGGACTCATTACCAGTGCTGGGGTCTAAAGACTCATTATCTACCAGCAAGAGTATATCGCTATGCACAAATGGCTACGCAGAGGCATTTTGACAAACTAGAATTTATTCTTTTCATACTTTTTATCAACATAATCCTATTATTTACTTCTCTACATTGGCTGTCATTTTTGAAAGTAAAGTACCCATTTTTATAGGGAATACATAGCACCCCATTGTTTGGATTTTCTGATTGAAACTATGGCAGATTATGTATCTCTTTGAATTAATATGTTTCGCAAGACCATAACCAACTTTTTCTGGAGATGCCTTAAATTCATTAGGCACCGGTAATGGAGAAGCCGATTTTGCAAAACCTTTCTTACCAATTGCATCAATCTGCTTCCTAGAATGATTACTTTTTAGTTCAAAATATTGACCCCCACGTAATAAAATATCCCACTACTTTTTTGAGTATTGGGACTTGTGTTTGTCCACGTCCTTCAACTGCTACTGTGTGCTTTTAATCTGACCGTTTACACCCTTTAAGGCAGTCTGTAATTTGGTGGTATCTCCGCCAATCTCGACAGTAATACCCATAATTCTGTTAGCAACGGTCGATACCTCCTTCCGTAAAAATGGGCATAAAAAAAACAGATTTCTCCAGACATGAAAAAAGCACCAACCATTTCTGATTGATGCTTTCAAATTATTTTGTTTTTATAAATCTGTTTAATTGCGTATCCACATCTCGTCCACCATACATAACACGGATAATCGTAACCACTTGTGTATCATCATCAGGGATATATAGAACAAGATAATTGTCTACCGGTGCTACGCGCAACCCTCGACTTTTCCATGGTTCCAATTCATATTGTCGATATCTCTTAGGCATATGATCAAGATCCATAATACATGCTTCAAGCCTATCAAGCTGACCACTTACATTTTCTGGTGTCTGCATATCCTTTCTCTCATACTGGTTTAAGTATATCAGATTCATTAAAATCTGTCCGAAAAACTGTCTTAATTTATGAGACCATTATAGCTAATAATAAGTCTCTATTTTTCAATAACTATTGCAGAATTATATCTTGTTTAAGAAAATATTTTAATTTTAAAGATAAAAAATTCTTCGTTCTGCAATGCTTTATATTCCATATTGTAATTATTCAGAATATTACTTACAATATATAAGCCTAATCCATTACTATTTTCCTTATTTAAATCAAATTTAACATCAAATATTTTATCCATATTCGAAATTTTATTGTTACCGTATGAATTCTCTATATATAACCAATCATTAACTATCCCAATATTAATTACCCCATTTACATCAGTATATTTTACCGCATTACTAATCAAATTAGATAGAATAATCTTTAAAGCTGTTTTTCCTATATAAATATTCTCATCTAATATATAATTATTGACAGTTATTTTCTTTTGATTTGCTAATATTTCATACTTTTTTAATATGTCTTCTAATGTATCATTTATTTTCAAATATTCTTCATCATTATTCAAATTTTCTATAGAATGAACTGATAATATTTGAGAAATATTTTTTGTTAAACTATCAACGATTTCAATACATTCATTAATATAAATATCTCTTTGTTTATATTTTCCAATATTGTATTTCATGTTTTCCAGTATTATTTTAAGACTAGCAAGAGGAGTTTTAAGTTCATGGGATGCACCTTTAAAAAAGTCATATTTTAACTTTTCTAATTTTAAAATTTCTTTATTTTTAAATTCCAAATCGTCAATTGTTCTTAATAAAGTAGAATACAAATCATTAATTTGTTGTTTTAATTCTCCAACCTCATCATTAGAGCTAACTTTTAAACGCGTTTTTTTATCCAGTTTCATCATTTTATCAGTAACAAATTTTATTTCTTGTATATTATTTTTTATTGATTTTGCATAAATCAAAGAAATAATAGCAGAAAATAAAATTGATATTAATAATGAATATGGTAAAAATTTAAGGCTTAAATTTTTCGCATCTTTTTGCATATCAGCTGTAGAAACAAATTGTAGATTTATTTTTTTTCCATCATCAAGCTTTATTTCTCTTTCTTCAATTATCAAAGAATTACTATCACTTTCTAAATTAACATTTATATTATCTTTGATTTGTATTTCATTCTTATTATTTTCTTCTTTTATAAATGCTTTTATTTCACTACTTTTAGAATATAGTTCCAACGTTTGTTCTATATATTTTATTTCTTTTCCATTCATATTACCAGAAATTTCATTTGCAATATTATGAATCTTTTCTTTTCTCGTCTCCAAATATGTTTTAGGAAAGATAAAAAAAACTAATGAATGAACTAATATAATTATTATTCCAAGAACAGAAAATATTTGTATGAACATTTTGGGAAATATCTTTAATTTTTTCATTTTCTCTCCAATTTATATCCTACATTTCTTACAGTAGTTATGCAGTCTAATTGTAATTTTTTTCTAAGTTCTTTTATATATACATCTATCACTCGATCATAAGGAGTTTCTTCACTATCTTTCCATACATAATCAATAATTTGCATTCTTGTTAACACTTGTCCATTATTATCCAATAAACATTTTAATACTTCTAGTTCTTTTGCATTTACATCTATTTCTTCACCATTTATTTTAGCTGTATAGCTATTAAAATTAACCGTTAGGTCCTTATATTCAAACTTCTCTAAATGTCCATAATTCTTCTTAATTAAAGAATCTATTCTAGCCTTTAAGACCGGCAATGAAAATGGCTTTTCTACATATCCATCTGCTAAATTAGAAAATGCATCAATTTTATATTCTTCATCACTAAATGCCGTCAAGATTAGAATTGGTAAATTGCTTTTCTTTCTAATTTCTTTCAACACTTCTAAACCATTTATAAAAGGTATCTGTATGTCTAAGATAACCAAATTTATATCGCTATTAAATTTTGTCAAGGCTTCTCTTCCATCTTTAGCTTGAATAACAGTATATCCAAATTCTGAAAGATATTCACTTATTCCCTCTCTTATCATATTATCATCTTCAACAGTTAATATTTTCATATATACCTCCACTTAAGCCTATACACTTATATTATACAGCATATTATTTGATATTTAAAAGCCAAAAAATTTTTGGTGCTAAAAAGCACCAAAAATTTTAATTATTGTCAATTAATAATTCTTTTGGATTCCTTCTTAATATATTGAATGAAGAAATAATCAATGATACAAGAAGTACTAAACTCATAAATATAACTACATAAATTATGAATTTAGGTAATACATTTATATCTAAACTTGATAATGTCTTGTTAAATCCTTCAGCTTCTGCCCCACCACCTAATTGGCTAGATGCAGATTGTCTAGCTATTTGTTTAGCTATATCACCAGTAACCTTATTCAATATATTATTTCCAAGCTTTTCAGCTGTATACCTAGCTAAGAAATAAGAGCCAACATATGCGGGGATTGATATAAATACCATCTCAATCAGGAATTGACCAAAAATTTCTAATTTTGATATACCTAATGATAATAATACTGCTATTTCTTTCTTTCTGGCATTCATCCATAATAATAATAATAATGAAACTACAACTCCTGCAAATATTAATGAGCCAACAAATAATTTATTTGAAATTGAGTAGATACCTGATATAGATTGTTGTAATGCAGGGTAATTTGATGAACTTTTAATCAAATTATATTCTCTCCAATTTATATCTAATTTCCCAAGATCTTTTATTACACTATCAAGATTCTTATCACCTTTTACAAAGAATGTTGCATCCTGGTACACAGCTGTATCTTCTGTATTACCATAAACTTTAGCAGCTGTATGAACATCAGTGATTAATGTATTTTCGTATAGTTCCTGTGCTGCACTTACTCCACCACTATTATGCCCATCGAATAGACCTTTAATTTCTACTTCTACTGTTTCATCTGCTTGTTTCTCGTTATCAGCGTCAAATAAATTAGATTTTATTTTTATCTTATCTCCAACTTTAAGATTATTTTTTTCAGCTAAATCTTTATGCATTAAGATTTTATTTTTATCTTCATTTTCTAAATGCTTTCCTTCTACTAATTTATATGCTCCTGATACAAATTTTGTTTCTTTTGATGAGTCGTTAACCCCAGTTAACATAACTGTTCTTTTAAAATTCTTTGCTCTTTTAGGTGATTGATTCGCAAGAGTCTCTTTAGTTTCAATAATATCATAATCAACTAAATCTGCAACACTGTTTATTCTTTTTACATAGGAGTCTATACTATCTGTTTGAGATATCTTTTTAATATCTTCACCTTTTACATTTCCCCCACCTCTAGGTGTTCCTGGATTTACTTGTCTATTTATCTCCATAGAAAAACTATTTGTTATATTAGCAAATGTTTCTTTTGAAGCTCTGTCCGTAGCATCTTTAATAGATAAACTTATAAGACTTAAAGTTGACATAGCCAAAATAACTAACATAATAATTATTGATTTTAAGCTTTTTCTAGTTACATAAGCAAATGCATTTTTTATCATTATTCAACCTCCAAATTCATTTTATTTACTTTTTTTAACTTTTTACCACTTAGTTCTAAAATGATATCCGCAGAATCTGATACTTCCTTACTGTGTGTTACAACTATTACACATTTATTTCTATCTTTAGCTAATGTCTTTAATATATTAATTATTTCTCCGGCAGTAACACTGTCTAGATTACCAGTAGGCTCATCAGCTAGTATTATTGGAGCATCTGATACCAATGCTCTGGCAATAGCTACTCTTTGCTGCTGTCCACCAGATAATTTCATAACATTTCTTTTTATTTGTTTTTTATCTAAGCCTAGTTCAAACAAGATACTTTCATCTGCTGATTTATTCACTAATCTAATATTTTCAATCGGCGATAAATAATCTATTAAATTATAGTTTTGAAATACTAAAGATATATTATTTTTTCTATGATTACTATATCCTTTCTTTTGTATATCTTCATTCTTAAACAATATTTGTCCTGTTTGAGGTTTATCGAGTCCAGCAAGTAAGGAAAGAAGTGTAGATTTTCCTGCTCCTGACTTTCCTACTATCGCATAAAACTTCCCAAGTTCAAATTTTTGATTTACTCCTGACAAAACTTTTTCTTTAGAATTGGCATAACTATATGATACATTCTTTATTTCTAATATTTCCATCATTTTCTCCTAACTTATTTTTGATAATATTTCTTTAGGCTTCTTGATTAATATTAATGAAGAAGCAAATACAACTGATAAAACAATAATACTTATTAATATTAAATAACTTTGTCCAAGTGTTGTAATATTTAACATAAAACTATCATTTATTAAACTTCCACCAGAAATCATTGAGTCCTCTGAGTTAACGATTCCACCTGCAATTACTTTTAGTAATACATTTCCTAAAAATAAGGAAGATATTATACTTGGTATCGATATGAATAATAACTCGAATATAAATTGCATTATAATATGTATCTTAGATGTTCCAATAGATAAAAATATACCTATTTCATAAATTCTTTCTCTTAACCATAGAATCAAGATTAATGAAAGAACAACCATCCCACCTAACATAATAGAATAAGTCATTATTTTTATTATGTGTTTTATTCCACTCACTGAATCCAAAGACTCTTCAAACGCATTAGAATCTTTTTCAACAAAATACTTTGACTCATCAATTTTAAGCTCTTTTAATTTGTTTAAGGCTAAGTCCGTAGATTCTGCACTACCAGAATACATTAAAATTTTATTTGCGATTTTATTATTTTCTGATTTATTTAATATCTCTTGACTTGTTGAATAATCTACAAACACCATATTTTCACTAAAATCCGAAGATAGCCCTGTATATGTTTCATGTTTTTTACCAGAAAAGATCCCTATAATTTTAAATTTATGACTTTTTATTTTTCCACTTTTTTCAATATCTAGTAATTCAAGATCAACTTCATCACCTAATTTTAGATTGTTTTGTTTAGCAAATTCTTCATGAACAATAATTGAATCCTTATCATTTTCTCCTATATTTTTACCTTCTTTAATTGTAAATACTCCACTACTAAATAAAATATTTCTTTTAGTATTATTTGTAGCTTCGAGTGAAACAACATTCTTAAATTCGTCAGATAAATCTTCTCTATTTATTCTTTGTTCTCCGCTAACTACTTTAGCATCTTTTAGCTTTGCTAATCCATCATATTGAATTATTTTTTCTTCAATTTCTTTTAATTTTTCAATATCTTTAAATTCATTAACATTAAAATAGTTACCATCTTTTCTTGTTATTGATATTGAAGAATTAGAACTTTCATATAAAGCCTTTTCTATTTCATCGCTTGATTTCATTATTGTTAAACAAGAATACAAGCAAGAAAGAACTATAGTTAATATGATAAAAATTATTAAAGTTCTATTTCTCTTTCTTGTAATATATGCTATAGCATTTTTTATCACTTTCCTAACTACTCCTTTCTATTTTTTTAGCATTTCATAGCTGATTTCAATAACATTCTACACACCTTTTATGAAACGTTGATGAAATATAATTTTTTATTTAACATCAAATTATAATTCTGCTCCTCCAACTCCTTGATTTTGGCGAGTGGCTTATATTCAGCCAGCTTCGCTGAAACTTGTTATTATCTTTAGGGCATAAAAACAAGCACTTTCAAACCTGTTGTGGCTAAAGTGCTTGTATTATTTCGTTATTAAATTGTTGTGTATCAGACAAACTTAAATTAATCAAACTATCTTTTCCGAAATGCAAATGTCCTGTCAATGATGTTTCATAAATTTTTCAACAAGTTCCGCTGATTTCTTAATAATTCTCTGCATGTACTTCAAAATAGCTCTGTGGATGATTACATACCGGGCATACCTCAGGTGCTTTTGTTCCTACCACAATATGTCCACAGTTACGGCATTCCCATACCTTAACCTCGCTCTTTTCAAATACCTGTGCAGTTTCAATATTTTTAAGAAGTGCACGATATCTCTCCTCGTGATGCTTCTCAATCTCTCCTACAGCTCTGAATTTTGCTGCAAGTTCAGGGAAGCCTTCTTCCTCAGCTGTCTTAGCAAAACCTTCGTACATATCTGTCCACTCATAATTCTCGCCTTCTGCAGCTGCTGCCAGATTTTCCTTTGTATCACCGATTCCTGCTAATTCCTTGAACCACATCTTTGCATGTTCTTTTTCATTATCTGCAGTCTTTAAAAATAATGCTGACATCTGCTCGTAGCCTTCCTTCTTTGCTACAGAAGCAAAATAGGTATACTTATTTCTTGCCTGAGACTCCCCTGCAAATGCTTCCTGTAAATTTTTTTCTGTCTGTGTTCCTGCGTATTTGTTTGCTGCCATTTCTTTTACCTCCGTTTTCTTCACTACTTTTTCAAAATCTGATGCCGGATGTTTACACAAAGGACATATAAAATCATCCGGTAATTCTTCACCTACATATTCATATCCACAGATTCTGCAGCGCCATATCGTCTGACCATCCTGCGTTTTTCCAACTGCCTGTGGCTTAGGTTTAATATTATTCTGATAATACTCGTATGTTACAGAAGGAATATCACTTAGAACTTCCATATCCGTTATCTCACCGATAAACATCGTATGCGAACCTAAATCTTCTGTTTTATTAACTGTTACAGAAATGTATGCATTAGTACCATCTGTAATATAATAAATACCATTTGTACCCCTTGCACACTTTTCAAATGTTTCAAACTTATTGGTATCCCTTCCTGATTGAAAGCCAAAATGTTTAAATAATTCAAATGGTGCATTCTGATTCAGGACTGATACTGTAAACTTACCAGTTCTTTCAATCATGTCATGCGTGTAATTTGCTTTATTAACGCAGATGGCCTACAGTGAAGGTCTTCAGTCCGGAGTCCGTAAACAACTGGGATTCGCATTTAAAGATATCTCTGAACACCTTCCGGGTGCATTTATCATATACAGAGCGGACAAAGACAATGACGAACTCTTTTATGCAAACCATGAGTTCCTTCATATGACTGGATATAAAGATATGGACGAACTCTTCAGACTCACCAATAAGCGCTTTCGCAACCTGATTCTGAAAGACGAACAAAAACAGATTGAATCCAGTATCTGGGAACAGATTGATAGCGGTAATGAAAATGACTATATTCACTTTCACCTTCGAAAAGCTGATGGATCCTATCTTTCTGTCCTAGATCACGGAAGAATTGTAGAAAACCAGCAATACGGAAGGGTGTTCTATGTATTATTCATGGGCTGGGAAGATATGCATATCCATTACAGTGATAAATTTTCCGGATAAATGCAAAACCCTCGACAAAAATTTTCCACTTTTGTCGAGGGTGTAAAAATATTAGTTTCTACCACTTAAATGAATCGATTATCATCCCTACAAACTGGAATTGACGTTTATCTATACCACGCCAAGCCATCTTTCGTTGGCTAGATAATAGCTCCATGTGGTGCTTCTTTTAATAACATTAAAACATCCATATAGTCAGGAGCCGGAGAAATTAATCCCATAAACGATGGCACCAAGCAAATTGTCAACAACCACTTTTGTGATAACGGACATATCAAAAAAGCAATTAATGATAATAGTCCTAATAAACTAGGTGCTAAGGACATTGCTATGTATCGTTCACGACTTAAGGATGCTGAAGACGCAGCAAAGGCCTTTAATTCTTTTACGCAAACACCTATGTATACGGTTTCACCTTTCGGATAGCAAATCGCATGAAACAGCTCATGCAATGGCATCGCAAAGATAAATCCGATAATAAATGAGACAGGTATAAATCTGATATCGAAAATAAATTCCTGAGTGGTAGTCTTTTTGTAGAGTACAGCAAGAAAACATAATAGGAAAGGTAAAATCATATACGGTATAGATGCTTTAAATATATTATCTTTTCTGTTAAATAGGTTAGTATTGTCTGGAATATTTTTGGTCTCAATTTCTTTGTCCCAAGGTTGATTACCATTTTCAACAGCTGACCATGTCATGTTCCCAATCCAAATGATTTTCGCCATATTTCTCCTCCCTTCAACTTCCGATTGAGATTTCACCTGTTTTAAGAGATTTAATAAAGTATACTAACCTTCTGTTTATAAAAATCATATGTCAGATAACCAAGGTGTACAAATAATGTCAAAACATCATCTGCACTCTCTAATGTAGTCATATCATTCTGGAATTTGTCTGGGTTGACATCAACACTTTCTCCTGCAATCAATCTTGTTATTAATGTCTTAAGATTATACATATCAAGCTGTACATACTTTTTTAATGCTTCATAGGTTTCTGTTTTAGTCCCGTAACTATCATAATCACGCCCAAGAAGGGACATAACAACTGACCTCGGATTATATATATGATTACCTTTAAGCTCGTAGCCATCATACCATTGTTTCATTTTTTCATATGACATATCATACCTGACACACAATTCTTTAACCTCCAGCTCTGTAAATCCAGTAAACTCTGCCAGTTCACGCTGGTTAGTCATAGAATACTCATCAAACATATTCAGGGCAGAATGTTCACCATACTTCTTAATTGGAAGTATGCCCGTCATATATGCTAACGCAACATATGACTTACCCTTTATAAAAAATCTCAAAAAATCAAGATATTTCTTCTGTTCATCCACGTTATCCGGGTATTTTCTGAATATGCAATCCCATTCGTCAATAATTATAATAAATGACATTATATTTATTAAGATGCTCATAATAATCTGGTTTTTTTGCTATTTTAAGCTTATCGAACAATTCATTTGATTCGCAGCCCCTGCTGTAATATGCAACAAGCATATTGGCAGCCATGGACTTTCCAAAACGGTGCGGACGGCTTACACATACATTCTTATGTTCACCATATAATACTGAATTCTAACAATTCAGTTTTATCAACATATATTTTAGATTTTTCTACTGCATTGTAAAATTCATCATTCCCAGGGTTTAGATATATTCCCATTATTCGTGCCTCTCCCTTATAATATTTATACTATTTCTCAACCCGTATACTCACGAACCCGTACTTCGCAGCCGCATTCTTTTCTTTTGCGCTCATTATATCATATGTTACTCTTTATTTTCCCTACACTCAGACCTGACCTAACCAGAGGTGTCCATCAGTTCTTCACGTACTTCATTAGTGATGGTCTCCCCTCCCTGTTCATTCCATTCATTGACAAAGGTGTCAAAATACGATATATCCTCTGCACCACATATAATCTTTAGGTACGCTTCTTTTTCCTTTTCCTTTAAACGCCACCACCGCGTTTTCATCGTATCTGTTGTCTTAAAATACATGGAATCAACAATGCGTATATTACCCTCGTTTAACAGCCTGCAGGCTGTTATTCTAGACACATACGCTGCCCATTGTGTACTTGTTGCATTCTTTCTATCAAGTGTATTATCACTCCCTTGTGTGCTTGATTCTATATAGTTTTTTCCTGTATTACTAATGTATGAACTGCAGGCATCGTAATACGACTTTTCAAGCAATTCGAGCTTATCAGGATCACTCTCTCCTTTAAGTGCCTTATCAATCTTTTCATAGCATATGGACAGAGCATTATTGTAGTCCACATTAATTGAAATTGGACGGGCAGTAGGTTCTACATTCTGCTGGTAATAATAAATAAATTCCTGCAAAGCATTGCTGTCATACCTTGCACTATCAAACATTACACTTATAATCTTAGCTGCTATCTCTGGATGCTCAAACCCCTTTCTTACCACAACATACTTATAGCAGGGATTCTGGCTGTGATAACTTGTACTTCCATCATCAGATGTCTGTATCAGGTAAGGCTGCCAGTCTGCATCAGGATTAGCGTTTACTGCATTGGCAAGTGGATTATTAGGTGCCCACCATGGTCCGAAAAACGAGCCACACCTTCCTTTCTCAATAAGCTCACATACATTAGTTGTTGTCCTTAATAAGAAATCATTATCTATTATTCCATCGCTATATAACTGCCTTATATATGCTAATGCATCCTTTGCCTCTGACGTAACAGAACCATACACAATATTTCCATCTGAATCCTTTATCCACTGCTTAGGATATGCATTAAAACACGCAAAAACAATATCAAGCAGAAATTCACTGCTATAACCACACTCACCTGTCAGTTCTGTATCTACTACAAGACCAACAGTATTGCTCCTTCCATTGTTATCTGTTCCATTATTACCAGGATCCTTTTCAATAAATGCCTTGATTATATCAACAACATCCTCTATTGTTTCAGGCTCTGTCAGACCAAGCTTATCCATCCAGTCCTTACGCAGCCATATAAGGTTAGGTCCATCTGTTATATTAGTCTCTGGAAGTGCCATAATCCTTCCGTCAAATGTAATCATATCCTTAAGTGAGCTTCCATAGCTGTTATATATAGCTCTTATCCTGCTGCTCAGGCAGTTATTATAGCTTTCTGTCAGATCCTCAATCATATCTTCCTCAACAAGTCTTTGCAGCTCATCCTCGCTTGAAACCATCATTATATCTGGCAATGCTCCCATAGAAACAGCCATTGAAACATTAGTATTATACTGCGTATCCTGTGCCTCAAATACATCAATATTCTGAACATTAATCATATTCTTTATATATCTTGTATATGCATTATCTGTATATGTATCACCTTCTGGCATATTAGAATTATTAACACTTGTCATTTTGCCAAGCGTGTAGCTTATAGTTTCTGGATACGCACCATAAGGCGTTGTCATGGCAGAATACATCTTATCATCATAATCCTCTTTAGCTGTATACACACTTTTAGCCGGGCTGTTACACCCGGCTTGAAATAATAATATCATAGCAGTTAATACTGTAAACATCCTGAATATTCTTTTTCTCATTACATACCTCTTCTTTAATCCCCGTTTTAATTCATACAGGATTACAAAGCACAAAGCACTATTGACATTATCCTTTTACTGCACCTGACATACTGTCATTATAGCACTTCTGCATTATCATAAACAAGGCTGCAATTGGAATCGATATGAGTACAGCTCCCGCTGCAAATCTTGTATACCACACATCAACATATTCCTTTTCAAGCATCTGCCATAAACCGATTGCAACTGTGTAATAGTTGGCATTGGCACGGCATATAACTCTTGCAAATATGAAATCAACCCATGGTGCTATGAAAGAAGTAAGTACTGTATATACGATAATTGGTTTGCTTAAAGGTATTGTAATTCTTGTAAATACCTGCCATTTCGTTGCTCCATCAATAATTGCCGCTTCATCAATACTCTTTGGAATCGTATCAAAGAAGCCTTTTGCTATATAAAACTGTATTCCTGCTGATGCCGAATATACAAGCACAAGTGCAACCCTTATCATTGCGCCCTCAGATAATCCAACAGCCTTAAGAATATAATATACAGCTACCATTGCCATAAAAGCTGGGAAAAGACCAAGTATCATAGCTACATTCATCATAGCCTTCCTCATTCTGAATCTGAGACGTGACATACAGTAAGCAACTGAAAGCACGAAAAACGTAGATATAATACACGAAAATACTGCAACTATAAGCGTATTCTCAAACATTCTTGGGAAATTAAGTATTCCGGTATCTGTAAACAGCTTTGTATAATTATCAAGTGTATATGACTTAGGGAAAAATGAGCTTGTATACGCTCCCTTCTGTGCCCTGAAGCTTGTGAGGATTATCCATATAAGCGGCATTACCCATATAACTGCAAGTATTGTAAGTGTTATATGTGCCAATATATTTTTAGTGATCTTTTTCTTTTTCATTGGAAGCCCTCCTCATCCTTATAAGACTTAGTTCTTCTATATACAAGAAGTGAGCCAATTGCAAGGAATATGAATGTCATAATACCTATAACTGCACCCAGATTATAATATTGATAATCAATTGTCATCTTGTATAACCAGGTTACAAGAAGGTCTGTCTTACCAGCAGTTTCACCAGCCAGAACCGGATCACCCTTAGTGAGAAGGTATACAATATTGAAGTTATTAACATTAGCTGTAAATGTAGTTATCAGATATGGTGTTGTAACAAAGAACATATATGGCATCGTAATCTTTGTAAATTTAACAAAGCCATTAGCACCATCTACATCTGCTGCCTCATAAAGCTCCATAGGAATGTTCTTTAATATTCCTGTAACCTGAAGAATCGTATATGGAATACCTACCCACAGATTGACAACAATAACTGTTATTCTTGCCCACGTTGCATTAGTGAAGAACGGAAGTGCCTTATCAATCCAGCCTAAATTCCTTAATACAACATTTACAATACCATCCTGATTTAACATACTTCTCATGACAAGAAGAGAAACAAACTGTGGTACAGCTATCGAGAGAACGAATATAAAACGCCAGAAAGACTTAAATCTGGTTCCCTTCCTGTTAATCAGTAAAGCAACAAGAATACCCAATATGTAATTAAGACCTGTTGCAAATATAGCCCATATAATAGTCCATCCCAAAACTGACCAGAAGGAATGTCCAATAGAGCTTCCCGAATCAAACAACTGCTTAAAGTTCTCTAATCCAACCCAGTCAAACAGTACCAGATGGCTGTCTACTTTACTGTAATTGGTAAATGCCATACTTATCATAAATACAAGTGGCAGAATTGTAAATATAAGTATTCCCCCAACCGGAAGTGTAAGAAGCAGCTTGTGTAGATTCTCATTGAATAATGATTTAACATCCTCCACAAATGTGTTAATATGCTTTCCTAAAGCAAGTCTTGATTGAACATTATAAGCACTCTTGACTGAACTCATAACAAGAACAACATAAGCTACTATAAGAAATATTGTTGCAATACCATACAAAAGTATCAGAAGTGAATTATCACCTGCCACATACTCGTATACACCCAGCTTTTCATTCCATATCTCCTGCTGTTTTCTTCCTCCAAGGCCTGGAAGCATGGCGAGACAGTTGATTCCTTTAAATATCATAAAGCATATAAAGCTTACTTCCATTGCAAGATAAAGAATGCCTTTGATTATCTGTTTTCCTGCAAGATTACCAAATCCAAGTATAATGGCACTAAGTCTGGTAATGGCATTACCTTTTTTGAATGCCTGAATAAATCCATCTTTCATCGCCATAACCTCCTGTTACAAGCTGGCTGTCACAAATAATGTGACAACCATCCTTTTATTAATTACTTAAATTATGAATTACTTAAGCCTTTATTTACTTACAATTGATGTATTAATCTGCTTGTAGAAATCCTGTGTCTTTGCTGCTGCATTATCCAGAGTAACCTCACCATTAACTACAGCCTTTGCAAAGTTCTGTGCTGGCGTCCAGTAGTCATTCATTCCTGATACTGTAGGCTGGATAACTGATGTCTTGTTAAATGTATCATTCTGTGCGGTTACAAGAGCATCTTTCTTGATAGCATCTGTTGCAAGAAGCTCTGTATTACAAGGAATAACACCTCTTAATTCGTAGTGGCTCTGCTGTGCATCTTTACCGCCAAGATACTTAGCTAAAGCTACAGCAACCTGCTGATACTTGCAGTTAGGGTTAACTGCGATTGCCTTAGAACCGGCAAATGACTTAAGCTGCTTATCTGTTCCACCAATCTTTAATGTTGGAAGAGATACTGCGCCAAAGTTGTTACCAAGAATTTCCTTAACGCTCTTATAATCCCATGAACCTGAGAAGTATGCACCAACAGAACCATCTCTTAAGCCTGCTATACCTACACCCTGAAGGTCATTGACAAAGTTAGGATTGTTAACAAATGAAACCATAGCCTGTGTTGCCTGTGTTCCCTTATCACCAGAAATATCAATTCCTGCTGAATTATCCTTACCATCCTTGCCGAAATATGAGCATCCGTTAGCAAGATAGAATGTTGACATATACCAGCCCTCTGTTATATTAAACGCTACCTTGTTTTTAGAGAGCATTGTATCTAAGCTCTTAACATCACTTTCTGAGAATTTACTCTTATCATAATACATAAACCAGGTATTTGTTGTGAATGGTACACCATAAACATTACCATCAACTGTAACTGAATCTACAATTGTACTTGAATTAGTTTTCTTAACATAATCTGCTGTCTCACCACCAAGCTTTGCAATAGCATTAGCATCAATAAGTGTCTGAAGCTGGTCATTTGCAAAGAAGTAAACATCTCCTGAATTACTTGGATCCTGTGTTACAGTCTTACCAGCATCTGCCTCTGCACATACACCATAATCAAAGGTAAGATCCCATTCTGGATGCTCTGAATTAAACTTCTCACACATTGTCTGAAGCCATTTACCATTTTCTTCAGCCTGATCCTCTGCTGGTCCCCATACCTTAATGGTAGCTGTAATCTTTTCCTCTGTCTTTGAATCATTTCCTGTGCTGGCCGAATCTTTTCCAGAACCACAGCCTGTTAAAAGTGATCCACACATCGTTGTCAGCATAAGTGCTGCTGCTAATTTCTTTAATCTCATACCAAAAACCTCCTTAATAATTTAATCATCAATCATCCTTTGTTTTTCGACGTCTTTAACTTTTCTTGATGATTTAATTATATTAGGAGGTTTAAAAAATTAAAATATAAAGTATTTTAGAAATATGTTGTTTTTTTATGATGTAATTATAAAATATATAAAAATTTACATAATGCATATTATTCCATCAGCCTGACAGGGAATTTAATCGTGATTGTTGTGCCTGTACCAACAATACTTTTAACCTCAAGATGATATTCTTCTCCATAAAACAGCCTGATTCTATCATTGACATTACGTGCACCATAGCCCTTAGACTCTGCTGTAAGAATGCTTTTACATATATTTTCATCCATTCCCACACCATTATCTGATACAGACAGACAGACAATATCTATGTTTTCATTAGCTGTATTTACATATGAACGTCTGCTTCCCTTAATAGTTATCACTCCCCGTCTGTCAGTCAGAAGGTCTATTCCATGGTCAATTGCATTCTCCACAAGAGGCTGAAGTATAAGATTCAACGACTCAACCTTAAGAATATCACTGCTTATATCGATATCAACATTAAATGAATTATCGTGCATAATCTGCTGAATCTCTATGTAGGACCTTACATTACTTATCTCCTGCTCAAGCATAAGCGTATTCTTACCCTTGTTAAGCGAAGTCCTGTAGTAATTAGATAATGCAAGAGTAATCCTGCTTATATCATCCTGCTCATATTCAATAGCCTTCCAGTTAATAAGTGACAGCGAATTATACAGAAAATGTGGATTAATCTGTGCCCGTAGCACCTTCATTTCAGATTCCTTCTGGCTTATGCGTCCTTCATACACCTGGGTTATAAGATTCTTCGTCTGTGTTGTCATCTCATTAAAGTCCTGAATCAGATCTCCAATCTCATCCTTATCCTCTGTCTTAATGACTGCATCGAAATCTCCCTGCTCAACCTTAGCCATGCTTGCCTGAAGCTTTCTGATCCTTTTTGTGATAAATCCAGATGTAGCTGTAATAGAAGCTGCCAGACCAAGCAATGCAACAACAACTGCTACAATTATCATGGCAGCTATCGAGCTGGTCGAATTAAACATCATTTTCCTTGGCTCATATATATAGGTCGTCCAGCCTGTAACCGGTGATTCCTTTCTTACAAGTGCATAGCCTCCTGCATTACTGCATATATTTCCATCCCAGCAGACTTCATCCAACATTTTTTTTAAAGAGAGCTTTGCTGCTTGTTTTTCCATACCACTATTGTCCGAATAATTCAAAACATATCTGCTATTATCACCAATATTATTAAACTCTCCAATCACTACACCAGCTTTGTCAACCACTATTATTCCACATCCTGGTTCAATGCCCTGTCTGTATGATGACATAACACTATCATAATCGACATCTATATACATAATTCCTGTAATTCCCATATTTTCAAGTGTTGACATTTTTCTTGCAGATATAATCTTTTTATTATCCTTATCTACATACCAGTTAATAGCCGTAGAGTCTGATGCCTTATCGAAAAAAGGTTCATTCTCAATTTCCTCAATAGGTGCAATCGTAGTATCATGCTTTATTCCGTTATCAACATATACCGTTACCTTATTTATGTCATTATGAAAATATCTTAGTGAAGACAGCATTGGATCAAAGGTTGTAACAATCTGGCTGTACATTTCATATGTGCTGCTGTAATCATAGGCAAGCACACTTGAAATCGTTTCATTAAATGTTATATAGTTAGAGAGATTATTATATACCTCAATCTGACCGTCCACAGTAGCAACAGACTGCTCTAACGAACCCTGCATGCTCTTTAAATCCCTGTCCATAAGAATTGAACGCATCTGTCCGAACGCAAATGCAAACAGGACAAACAACGGAATAAGACCAGTAACGATATAGATACTGGCAAGCTTATTCTGTAATTTTATATTGTTAATTCTCTGTCTTATCCATCTCAAGCAAACTGTACCTCGCACGTTTAATTACTAATTATTATTCAACATTTTCCCTGAACTTCTGTGGACTAACACCACAATACTCCCTGAAGCTCTGACAGAAATATGACACATTAGGATATCCTACCTTCTCACTGATACATACTATCTTCATGTTCGTATCCTCAAGCATCTGCCTTGCCTTCTCCATCCGGTACTGCTTAATATACTTGCTGAGGTTCTGCCCCGTTTCTTTCTTGAATAGCGAACTAAGATAGCTAGGTGCAAGATAAACCATATCTGCAAGCTGCTGTGCACTTATTTCTTCACCAAAATGTCCATGAATATAATCCTTGACCATCTCTATCTCTCTATGGGATGAAACAGGATCACTATCAAATGACTTTTCCAGCAAATCAATATTCTTATTAACAATATCCATGATGCATGAAAAGTCCTCTGATGTATACAATCTGTCTATCTCCCGGCTGAATTCATCCTGATTCGCCCCCGGTATATTATCATAAAAATCCTTCAGCAGATTGGAAAATACAAACTTAATATATATATGTGAGAAATTAGTTTGTCCTCTGTACTTCTTACACAGTGCCTCAAAATGAATTCTTAAAAAAGTAACATCCTTCATCTTAATATCCTGTTTCATCTGCTTCATAAGTGCATCATCATCAATCTGTACTAACACAGGTGTCTGTTCATTCACATAATTAGAATATATGTATCTGTCCATCTGATAAAACTTATTATTCATAAGTGCTTCCAGCTCATCCATAACACCAGAAAGCTTATGATAATCACTAAACACATCAGATACAGCCGCATACATAAACTGTCTGCTCTTTTCATATATATAATCGTGCAGTTCGCTAAGAAAGTGCTCAATTCTATAATTATTATCTGCTTTAGCTGCTTCTTCCTCTGGTATTTTCAGCAATATAACTGACTGCTGCGGATTAAGGTTAAGATACAGACTCTCCCATTCTTCTTTAATAATCTGCACAACCTTATCAAAATCAAACTCATACTTTCCGAAAAAATCTGAATTAAATTCAATAAGCACAAGTCTGTTAAAACCATTGAGGAATTCTGTATTCTCAACAATTCCCTTTACTGCACTTCCATTAATAAGCGAATAAAGGTAAAACTGTCTTAAGCTGTTAGCCTGCTTATTATAATCTTCATTTTTCTTTAATTCCTCATCAAGCTCACTTATAACCTTTAGCATCGTATTCTTAAACTCATCCGGTGCTACCGGCTTTAGTATATAATCCTCGACACCAAGTTTTACAGCCAGCTTTGCATATTCAAACTCATTATATCCCGAAAATATTATGTTTTTAAGCTTAACGCCGCCGTCTTTAACCATTCTGATAAGCTCTATTCCATCCATAAAAGGCATCTTGACATCCGTCAGAAGAATGTCAACATGCCCTTCACCCTTATTATTATCAGACATAAGATAATCATAAGCTTCTTTTCCATTCTCAGCCTCTATAATGCCAAGATTGATACCCATACGCTTAAGCAAAAGCTTTATTCCGTTTCTTTCTATCTTTTCATCATCTACAATTAATATATTATACATATTCATCCTGCCTCCCCATCATTATATTATTATAATCTTTTATATTCCGGCAGGCAAATCATTTTATAAAATGATGAGAAAAAATGATAAAAAGTTGCTTTATTATAACTTGAATATATCTCTGTTGTATTCTGCTATCGTTCTGTCAGATGAGAAGAAACCAGCATTGGCAATATTTATAAGCTGTTTTCTGCCCCATGCCTTATGGTCTTCATAATCCGCTAACGCCTGTTCCTTAATATTGATATAAGCCTTTAAATCAAGCAATGCCATAAACCAGTCTTTACCAACTATTTCTTTATACAGACGGTTCAGCTCCTCTTTGTCACCAGCAGCAAGCATTGTATCAGATATAATAAAATCAACACATTGTTTAATAACTGGATCCTTCATGTACAACTCTTTTGCACAATAATCATTGTTATTATAATGTGCTATGACCTCATCACTTGAAGCACCGAATGTATATATGTTATCCTTTCCTACAAGCTCAGCTATTTCAACATTAGCTCCATCCATTGTTCCAAGTGTCACAGCTCCATTCAGCATAAACTTCATATTTCCGGTTCCGCTTGCCTCCTTAGATGCAAGTGATATCTGCTCAGATATATCACAGGCAGGAATGAGCTTTTCTGCAAGTGTCACATTATAATTCTCTACCATTACAACATTAAGATACTTATTAACGTCTTCATCCTCCCTGATAACCTTTGACAGCGTTAGGATAAGGTGAATTATATCCTTAGCGATTGTATAAGCAGGTGCAGCCTTTGCTCCGAATATAACTGTTACAGGTGTTTTAGGAATATTTCCGTTCTTAATATCAAAATATTTATATATTATATACAGCACATTCATCTGCTGTCTTTTATATTCATGAAGTCTTTTGACCTGTATATCATATATCGAATTATCATTAATAACAATTCCCTGCTTGTCATAAAGATACTTTGCAAGTGCAGTCTTATTATGCTGCTTAATATCTGATAAATGTTCTATTACAGATGGATCCTCTGCATATGACATAAGTGCTTTAAGCTCATTAGCATCATGCTTATACCCATCGCCTATAAGCTGTGTTATATAATCTGCAAGCTCATGGTTACAGTGGATAAGCCATCTTCTAAAGGTTATACCATTAGTTTTATTATTGAATTTATCAGGATAAAGCTTATAGAAATTATTAAGCTCTGTATTCTTTAAAATCTGTGTATGCAGCTTTGCAACTCCATTTACACTCATACCATAATGAATATCAATGTGTGCCATATGAACAAGCCCTCTGCTGTCATCATCACGTTCTTCAATGATATATACTGAGCTATCATCATAGCGTTCACGTACTCTTTTATCCAGCTCCCTTATTACTGGCATAAGCTGTGGAACACATTTTTCAAGATATTTTACCGGCCACTTTTCAAGTGCCTCTGCAAGAATAGTATGATTAGTATATGCACATGAAGCCGATACTATCTTTATAGCCTCATCCATCGATATAGCTGTTCCATCAATATCTCCATTCTCTGTAAGAAGTCTTATAAGCTCTGGAATAATCATAGTTGGATGTGTATCATTAATCTGAATAACAGCAAGCTCTGACAGATTTCTATAAGACTTTCTTTCTTTATCTGTTAAGGCTGCATTAAGCTGCTCACACTTTGCACGGCACTCATCTAATATAAGCCTTGCTGCATTGCTTACCATGAAATACTGCTGATAAATCCTTAACATTCTTCCCTTCTCATCACTATCATCCGGATAAAGAAATAATGTAAGATTTTCCTTTATATCTTCTTTATCAAAATCAATTCCTGCTTTATTTACAATAGCTTCATTTACTGTATCAATATCAAATAAATGTAACTTATTAGTTGTCTTTTCACCATAGACATTAATATCATACATTCTTGAAGTAACACTAAAATCTGCAAAATCTATTTTATATGATACATCTGTTGGAATGAGCCAGCTATCCTTTCCTATCCAGTAATCCGGTACTTCCTTCTGCCTGCCATTCTCAAACACCTGTCTGAACAGTCCCAGATGATAGTTAAGTCCAACACCATCACCATTAAGTCCAAGATTAGCTATTGAATCCAGAAAACAGGCTGCAAGTCTTCCTAAACCACCATTGCCAAGCGAAGCTTCACTTTCAATCTCTTCAATCTGTGCAAGCTCCTTTCCTGCTGTCTCAAGCTCAGTCCTTACCTCATCATACACTCCAAGGTTAATTAAATTGTTTGACATCAGCTTTCCTATAAGAAATTCTGCGGATATATAATACAATTTCTTTCCAAGCTTTGACTGTAAATAATTGTCCTCTCTCTCCCTCAATGCTTCAAGCCTTGCAACGTACTCCTTAATAACCTCATAGCATTCCTCATTGCTACAGGCTTTAAGATTCTTATTCAATAATTCATTACTTATAGAATTTAATTTATCTGACATAATACCACTCTCCATTCCGATATATTGTTATAAATGCATTAACTAGTATGATTATATCTCAATATATATATTTTGCTTGATTTATTATATCGTTTTCTTGTACAATACTATCATAATTGAAATAAAGGAGCTAAGTGTGAAAAATAAGATTTTTCACACGCAAGATTTGTGCTTCGCACAAACTTGAGATGCGCAAAGAAGCAGTGCAGGAATGGAGGATTATTATGCCTGATTCATTATACGAAACTCTCCATGAAACCAAGAGACACTACAATACTGATTTTTCATATAACACATACCCATGCACTATTCCACAGGACTTTGCAGTAGTTCCCCTGCATTGGCATAACGAGATGGAGCTTATATACATCAAAGAAGGACAAGGTCTTGTTAACATTGACCTGAACCAGTATTTTGTAGGCAAGGGGGATCTTTTGATAGTTTATCCCGGAAGAATTCATTCTATAACCAATTATGACAATTCTGTCCTGAAATATGAAAACATAATATTTAATATAAATATGCTTCTTCCTAAAGAACATGACAGAAATACTTTTGAATATTTCAGACATATTAACAACTCCGATAATGATATGACCTGTATAATCAAGCCCTCAGAGCTTCACTATAAAGAAATCATAAGCTGCATAGATGAAGCAGATAAAGTATGCGAAACATTTCCAGCAGGATATGAATTAAAAATAAGAGGCTGCCTATACAACTTCTTTTTTGCACTTAACACACATTATTCGTGTGCAGCCCACAATGAAGTATCTGACAGCCTCTCTAACAGTAAAAAAAATAAATTAAAACTAATAATAACTTATATTGAAAATAACTATACCCATGCAATCTCAATTCAGGATATTGCAAAGGAATGTCATTTCAGTGAATCACATTTTATGAAATTCTTTAAACAATGTACTGGAACTTCCTTTATAAGCTATCTTAATGATTATCGTCTGCTCATTGCCTCACGCCTGCTTACATCTACTGACCTTCCGGTTACACAGATTGCAGTTGAATGCGGCTTTGACAATATATCTTATTTTAACAGATGCTTTAAGAAAAAATATGGTGAAGCTCCTTCTAAGATGCGCTGAAACATAGTAAATCAGCTAAAATATATTGAAATATACTGAAATCTGCTGAAATATACTGAGCTTTTATAATATCACTGCAAGACTGATATTTTTACAGCACACAAAGATACACAAAATACGCTGCATAACAGACTAGCATCACTATTCCACAAGGCTTTCTTAATTCCTTATGCTTATAAGTGCCAAGCCATAATAACGCTCCACTAAATATCGCAATTGCTGTATCTATTAAAAACTTGCTTTCAAATGGTACATTGCATATTAGTGCTGTTATTCCAATTACAAATAATATATTGAATATATTACTTCCTACAATATTACCTATTGCTATTCCAGCGTTACCCTTTCTTGCTGCGGCAACTGATGTTACAAGCTCAGGAAGTGATGTTCCGAATGCTACAATGGTAAGTCCTATGAATCTTTCGCTCATGCCAAAGAATCTTGCTATCCAGGATGCACCGCTTACTGCAAAATCGCTTCCTTTGACAACCATAACTCCGCCTATTATCATAAAAAGAAGACATTTCCATACAGGAATATCCTTGATTTCTCCTTCCTCCTGAACCTCTCCTTTTTTTGACATAATAAATAGATACACAAGAAATGCAATAAACAATAACAGGAACACTACCCCTTCTATAAATGTTATAGACGAACCTGTTAATCCAAATACAAGCAGCAATGCTGTTATTCCTATCATAAATGGAATTTCATATAATAATGTTGATTTCTGAATGGCTACATTGGTTATAACTGCTGTTATACCAAGAATTATAAGAATATTAAGAATGTTGCTTCCAACGATATTTCCAATCGTTATTCCAGCATTATTGTTAAGTGCTGCTGTTATGCTTACTGCCGCCTCCGGCATACTTGTTCCCATCGCAACTATCGTAAGTCCTATGATAAGCTGTGGTATTCCAAGCTTTCTTGCTATTCCGGCTGCACCTTCAACAAACCAGTCTGCACCTTTAACTAAAAACAAAAATCCTACTAATAAAATAAATACATATAAAACCATACGCTACCTCTTCTTTCTTAGACATTTAATTAATCTGCTAATTCTTATGTGCTGCAGTAGTATGTCTTATATGTCCCAATCACTTTACATTCAATTAATGTAAATAACATATGATTCAATAGGATTTCTTCAATAAAAATTCAATAAAAAAAGAGACTCCTACTGCATTGCAGTAAAAGTCTCGCTATTTAATCACTTTCCGAGTTATCACACCTGTTAGCTATTAGCTGTAATAACTGTACTAACGAAGAAGTGAACACGTTCTGGCTAGCTACTCCCTTTTAATGATATTAATCATAACAACTGAATTGTATGTTGTCAATGCATTTATAAATAATTTTGGCTAATATTTTCGACCAATAATATAAAATGTTTTAGAAAAGCAAATAGCTGCCTTTTCTTTATAGTGCAGGTCTAAATTTCAATCAGACCCATATTTATATATATTATCATTTTATTTTTTTATTCTTCCCTCTTCTCAAATTCTTTAGCAACCTTCTCTAACAATTCTCTTATTGGAAGATACCGATTACTGCACCGATATTGCTTTGAGCCATCATTGCCTCATTATATAGCAGGTTTCCTTTTGCAATAATATCAATCTGCGTAGCATATTCACCAAACCATTTACCGATATTACTCTGCGCGAAATCTCCCAATGGCAAAATAAGCGGAATACCAACCAAATCCTGCGGTACAATGAACTCTTTACCTATAAGCGGAGAATCCTCTCGTACCAAAGCTCCCCATTCTTCTTGAATTGGCATACTGATAAACTCATATTTCCGTATGTCAATTGGTTCAGACATCAAGCCTATATCCAAAAGACCTCTTTCTATACGATCACGAATGTTTTCGGCATTTCCGCTGTAAAACTCATAGCGTACAAGCGGATACTTTTGACGAAATTGGGAAATGCAATCGGTTAAACAGCGAGTAGACAAAAATTCACCACTTCCAATTGATATAATGCCTTCCAGATTTTCATCCTTTTGCAGAAAATCCCGTTTCGTTTTGTCTGCCAAAGATAAAATTTCCTGCGCTCGACGTTTTAATATCATTCCGTCCTCTGTTAAAATAATATTGTGATTGCTACGGACTAACAGCTTTACACCAAGCTCCTGTTCTAAATCACCAATTTGCCGTGATAGTGTCGGCTGTGTCAAGTGAAGCTGCTGTGCTGCTTTTGTAAAATTTTCTTCTCTTGCAACTGCCAAAAAATAATTTAGTACTCTTAACTCCATACCTATCTCTCCTTTGGTAAGAGTATAGCATGAGCAAGTAACAAATCCAATAACTAACATCCTGTTATTCTATATACAAATATCAATACAAGGATTTTTACATATCGGTCCGATGTAGTGCAACTATTGTCTCATTTTGTGTATCGTTGTCCAAACTTAGTGTAAACTCTTTTTTTATAATCGGCAACTTAAATTCTATGGATTTCAGCCATTGTCCATTCTCTTTACGTTCTTCGTAAATCTGCACATTATCCTCTAACTGTGACAGGAACTCTCGTTTCTCAGCTTCGTTCATTTTGGTATACAGCTTATCATAGATAGTGATTTTTCCTTTTATTGTGCTTCCAAAATGTTGTTTTCTGACCTTTTTCATATAGTCTGCTCATATAATCTTAATTCACCTTTTTGGTTTTTTGCCTGATATAATGCTTTATCTGCTCTGTCATACAGAGTTTTTGTATCCTCATTTGCTGTTCTTTCCGTACCACCGATACTCAAGGAAACATTTAATTCCGGTATAACTTCTCTCATATAGCCCAAAAATTCTTTCTGAATCCTCTGCATAATATTCATGACATCTTTTTTATTTATGTCAGCAGGAAAAAATAGTATATACTCATCTCCGCCCAGTCTTGCAAGAATTGACTTATCACTTGCTTTCTTTCTCATAATGTCAGCAAGTTTGATCAACACATTATCTCCAAACAAATGCCCTTTGGTATCATTTACACTCTTAAAATTATCAATATCACAAATGAAGAAATATCCGCCTGCCTTTCTATTAAATTCTTTCTCCATCAAACTGACTGCATTTTTCCTATTATTTAGTCCTGTCAATGAATCATACCCTGCCTCATACTTTAATATTTCCTCTCTCTTTAACTGTTCTGTAATGTCCGTCATAATACTGATCATGGCTTCCCGCCCATCATTTGTAATGATTTTTCTTCCAATATCATTTACCCAGATAAGACGATCGTTTTTGCCAACAACACGATACACTATCTCATATTCGTTTTTTTCCTGTATCTGTTCCCCGATACTTTCTTCTACTCTTTGCTGATCCGCTGTATAAATAACATTCATCATCTTTTCATCCGTTACAGCAATTAGTTCTTCATAAGTATATCCAAGAATTTCCAACATTTTATTATTAATGGTATATAGTGGATAACCTTCTTCCAGATATCCACCCATAATACCTCCCGGAAGTGCATTTGTCACAAGTTCCGTAAGTTTTTCTTCGGATTCCTTCGATAATGTTCCTACTACACCTTTTCCATAATAAAGTGGAAAGAATGCACCTTTTTCCTGATCGTGTTCTGGGGTAGACATATGCAGACTTGCAATTTTCCATTCATTGCCATCTTTTACACAGGTAGAAGTAAGTCGGGAATGTATTTCCGTAATTTCATTTTCTGCCTTTAATCTGATGTTAAAAACAGCTAACTGTGTGCATATACTCCCCCCTCCCGAAAAATTTTGCATATAATCACAAATCTCATATTCTAATGCATTTGGAAGCTCCTCAAATTCACTTAACAACAATTCACGAAGCTCTCCTTTATTCCTTGAAATTTCTTGTTCTCCAGTTCCCACCGAAACAACATCTTCTGTAAGAACTGCCAGTGTAGCTTCAAGATTCCGTTCCGTCAAATAATGTTGAAAAAATTTTTCTAATAATTTTCTCATGCTGTCTCCTTTTAAAACCATTTTTTCTATTTAGGAAACTCCTACCAGATAAAACACCACTTGTTTTTTATTCTGATTAGAAATTTTTGGGGATATATATTAGTATTTTAGTATACAATAAGACAGTAAATTTGTTAATATTTCTCCATTAATTGACTTGTTTGTATTGTAAATCACTTGTTTTTTATTCCTTACTCTACTATAATCATTTTGAATATATGTATAAAAGCAAAGGAGAGCTGCCATGACAGCAAACGATTTAATATATAAATCCATCCACATTATCACCGAATACTACAATAACAATCTCCAACCCTATTTTGACAATATAAGCGAAGATGTGTTGTGGATTGGTCCTGCTGAGAGACAGGAAATACGGGGACGTGAACAAGTTATTTCCACATTCTCAGCAGAGATACACGGACTAAGCTTCACAATGGGATCGATACGTGCAATCTGTATTTCTCCCAGCAAAACCGCACATGAGATTATCCTGCAATATGAAATCTATACCCATTATCCTGATGGAAATACAGATTTACACAATCAAAGGCTTCACTACTCCTGGTACAAAAAAAGGGTACACACAGAAAGCGGTTCTGATTTCCGCTGGGAGATTGCTGTTCTTCACATCAGTAACGCATGGCCATACGACAGCAGAGACACCATTTATCCGATACACTATCAAAGTTTAAGCTTGCCGGTACGGTTGGTTGAAAAGCCGGAGCATTACATGACTGTCACAGCGACTGACATGAGTGTGCACCGCATTCCAATAAACCATCTGCTATATATTGAAACGATAAAAAGAACTGCAAAGCTTCGTATTCACACAAGCACGGATACAATTATTGTAAATGGCACACTCTCGGACTTTGAGAAAACATACTCTGATTTCCTGCTTCGCATTCATGCAGGTTTTCTCATCAATCCTGAATGTGTCAGCAAAATTGAACGATTCACCGTTACCATGTCAAACGGTGCGAAGCTTCCTGTTCCCGAAAAAAAATATACCGCCATCAAACGCCTGATACTCTCAAACTTACAATCCAACTGAGGATTCAAATCTCTTTTTGTAATTTCTGACTGTTAAACTAATAAGTACCCTGCTTGTATACACCTGCGGTGTGGGATATATAACTACATAAGACAACTTTGCTGAAGTTTGTTTTATCGTATGCTGGCAAAGAAAGAAGCAGACACATGGAACATTTTCCACATATCTGCTTCTTTCATTGCGTGTATTCAGTTTTATATGATTGTTGCTATAAATGGGATTCAAACACCACAATTTTTGTAGCTACATAACTTTTATTGTGTTTGGCTTGTTTACTATGGCTACGATTTTTTCATCTAATGCAGCCTTTTTCGGATAATGGTATTAGATATTATCTATTTCATAGCACAGGATAATCCTCATCTACTTCACCACACTTTCTTCTCTGAGTTCTTTTATCATTGCCATTACATCATCATCGGAACTCCTGCATTCTCAAATACATCGAATTCATCTATTCTGAAATCCATCTGACACGATGACTTTCAGATACAAAGAAAGACCGCTCACTTTCAATTTTTCTTGAAAACGAACGGTCTTTCACGCTTCTGTTATTTAGTTGAATGATATGATATTGTTCAGAGCCAAGCAGATTTCCGGCAAAAGTGCGAGTCAAGCTTGCATGAACAAACACTTTTGTCTGGAAATCTATTTGGCGGATACGCCTCACCAAGGAAACACATCTTGTTTTCGAGGTTGGCTCTGAACGAATTATTCCTACCTAGATGTGTTTCCGAAGCCGCAGTCCAATACGACTGAGATATTCACTCCATCAGAAATTGCTTTTTTGTATGTTTTCCGGTCACTCTGGTCAAACCTGAAAAACCTCTCAAAGTGCCGGAAGTCAAGGATTCTTACGAATCTGTCCGATGTAGTGCAACTATTGTCTCATCTGTACTTTCATTGTCCCAATCCACTCCAATCACATTTCTGCCATTCAGATATATCGGAAATTTAAACCGGAGACCTTTTAATATTCTGCCATCCTTTTGCTCTTCCTCATAGATAAATACATCAGACAGGAAGCTGCTCAAAAATGTCTTCTTTTCCAGATCTGTAAATTTATCATACAGCTTATCAAAGAATAAAAGGAACTGGTAAACATTATCTTCTGAAATTTTGTCCTGCCTGATATTATATAGTCTTGTTTCGACTTCTTCCATGGCATTCTCAATATCAGTGATTTCGTCATATAGCTTGTCCAAACGTTCCTGCATGTCATTATATTTTTTGTCATAATTCTTATCGGATACAGATAAATGATCCATCTGGTCAGCAAGCCTGTTTTTCGCCCCGGTTGTCTGGCTCAGTCTGTCTTTTAATCCATCATATTCCTTGTCAAGCTCTGAAATATCAATGCTGCTTCCTATCTGCTTACGGATTTCCTGCTCAAACTTTGGGTTCTTTACAAATTTACGAATAATTTCCTCAACTGCCGCATTGATTCTGTCTTCATTCCACTGTCTTTTATAAGTACAGCGTTGTCCGTCCACAAGCTTCCTGTGTTTGCAGGCATAATAAAAATAATCTTTATAATAGCCTCCATCCGGATGCTTCTTGCGGTTTACATTGCCATACATACCGCTTCCACAGACAGGACACTTAATAATTCCGGATAAAATATGCTCATGTTCAAGGCTGTGCGTTTTTACCTGTAAAACACCTGTCTCCTGACGCTTTCTGTGTGCCTGATTCCACATTTCTTCTGATATGATTGCCTCATGGATTCCATCACTTAACAAGTAATCCTTTTGTTTTACGATATGATATTCATTTCTTGTTCCCGGAATCTTCTCATTTTTTCTTCTGCCAAATGCAAGCTTGCCACAATATATCGGATTGTCCAGCACCCCCTTGACGAATGATGTAGAAAAACCTTCGATTGTGTTATTCTGGCGAAGCTTTTTCTTATAACCACTGTTATTTAAAAATGCAGCTATCGCAGCCATTCCCATCGTTGTATTGACGAATTTATCATATATAATCCGGATAATCTCTGCCTCATCCTCTGCAATGATAAGCTCACCATTTACCAGCTGATAGCCATATGGTGCAAATCCACCATTCCATCTGTCTTCTCTCGCTTTCTGTCGGCGGCCTTCCATTGTCTGGACAAGGATATTCTCACGTTCTATCTCTGCTACCGCAGATAACACAAATATCATAAGCTTTCCGGCATCCTTGGAACTGTCAATCCCATCCTCTACACAGATAAGATTAACCCCATAATCCTGCATTTTCCGCAATGATGATAAAACATCTGCGGCATTTCTTCCAAATCGTGACAGCTTAAATACCAGCACATAATCAACATTGTCTTTGCCACTTTCTATATCCACAAGCATCTGCTTAAACTGTGGTCTGCCTTCCACGCTTTTGCCAGATTTACCCTCATCAGAATATTCACCGACGATAGACATTTCCTGATAATCTGCGTATTTTCTAAGCTTGTCCTTCTGTGCATCAAGACTGTAGCCTTCTACCTGCATGGAAGTAGAAACTCCTGTGTATATGTAACATTTCTGCTGTTTTTTCATCAGATGTTATCTCCTTTTTACTTCCTTGGAAACCTCTTTAATGCTTTCAAGATATGCTTTTTCGACTGGTGTCAAAGTAATCTCCTGATATTTTCTGTATTCTGACTTTGCTTTCTCCAATGCATGTTTATGACTTACAGAACCGGAACCAGTTAAAAGCTTTCTATTTCCTGATGACAACACACTATCCAGCTGCTTTACATAATCATCCATATACATTGGCTTATGTTCAATTGCATTAATTTCTGCCAAATCAAAATAACCAGAAACAAGATTGTTTAATACTTTGAGTTCATTTTCTTCAAGATAATTCTTTGCAATTCCTATATCCTTTAACGCTGGTAATTCACCTGAAAATGAAGTAAGTCCCATAAATGGCTTTTCTGCATCTGCCCGCTGATATATAACCTCTGCCGCAGTATTACCATGTGCTGCATAGTGAAGTTTATTCTGAACAATTTTAAAGAATCTAACAGACTCTTCGCTATGAGGATTGTAATCTACACTCGTAGCATACAAATCAAGAACCTGACGATACAATACCTTTTCTGAAGATCTTATATCCCTGATTCTGTCAAGTAACTCTTTCCAGTAATTTCCTCCACCATTTCCTTTCAAACGCTCGTCATCTATCGTAAATCCCTTAATCATATATTCTTTTAACCGCTTTGTTGCCCACTGCCTGAATCTTGTTGCAATCACTGATTTAATACGGTATCCAAGAGAGATAATCATATCTAAATTGTAATAAGTAACATTATATGTTTTTCCATCATCTGCAGTTGTTCGGAATTTCCGAACAACTGAATCCTTATCCAGTTCCCCTTCTTCGAATATATGCTTTATATGTTCACTTATATTTGATTTACTGCATTGATATAATTCAGTAAGCTGCTGTTGTGTCAGCCATACTGTATCATCTTCTATTTTAACTTCTATATTTGTCTGCCCATCATCAGTCTGATATATAAGTATTTCCCCATATTCATCGGTTCCAATTTTATCTTCCATAAGCACCTCTCCAATCCATTACTTTTAAACTATGAAATGTGAACACATGTGTTCACTATTGTCCCAACTAAATCTTATCATCATTCCAACCGCTGTTCAACCAAAACTTTTTCCATTATACAGTGCAAAATAAAAGAGACTCCACTCGCCATGAATGAAGCCTCCTGATATATGTATACATCCTACAGCATATTGTCTGCAAGAAAGCTGCAGCAACGTTCAAAATCCTTGTTCATTGCCAAGCCTCCTTAAAATATTATCTTGTGAATAATTCACAGAACATATTTTATCGCAAGACTTACTAAAATGGAATAGATTTTACCAAACGACAGTTTTCAAAAAACTTATCTGTCAAAGATTAATTTTTCCCACGGTTTATATCCTGTCATGTAGCCGAATTCTTCCTCATTTCTGAATCCTTCAAGAAGTTTTTCTTTTACACCATCTAATATAGCTTCATCAATATCTCTGAACTTCATATGCTTATATAAACCGGACTTTCTAAAATCATACATAGTACCCACGTTATCAAGAAGATGTTTTACCACCTTATATGTTCCATCTACATCTTTCCCTGCACATACAATATCAAGCATTGGCGAATACTCATTATATTTTCCCATTTCCAATGTATGAGCAACTGCCTGTACTTTCCCTGACAGAAATCTCGCATAACCGATATCATTTTCCCGCAATGCCAGTCCAGCCATTGTGGAAAGCACAAAATTAAGTGTACTAAAGCCGGAAAAAATAACATTTTCATATTTCTCATATGCTTCTTTGATTTTTCCCTGCTCTTGGAGTAATCTTCCCCGATAATAACTTTTCATAGGATCGTGTTCTGAAAAATAGTCCAGATATTTTTCTGCCTTGGCATAATCCTTCTTACGTAAATAAAATCCAAATAGAGAATCTGCTGCATGATGCTTTATCTCTTCATTCTCATCATGCAGTGCCAGCTCATACCATGCATTAATCTGCTTATCATATTTTTCCGGATTCGTGCATTTATCCATTATTCTTCTTGTATCAAGTATTACCGCAACCTGCCAGATAAGCATGTTACAATTCGGATATTCTTTTATAAGCCTCATTGCCCATTCATAAGTCTTTTCATAGCCTTCTTCTGAAAACATCCTGTCCATCTTCCTGATAATTTCTTCGATTTCAGTATCTGAAAGTTTTTCATGAAAAGAAAGCAATGTATCAAGCGAAATATCAAGCAGTCTCGCAATTGGTGCCAGCAGTTCAATATCCGGCTTGGAATTACTATTCTCCCATTTGTTTACAGCCGGTGTCGTCACACCTAATCTGTTTGCCATCTCCTCCTGCGTCATACCAGCTTCTTTTCTATATTTTTTTATAACAACGCCTATATCCATTTGCTTCATCTCCTAAAAAAATTCAAAAGCTTTTGTATACTCAGCATATCAGATTCATATAGATTGCACAATTGAACAGCGTTTAATTTTCATTCAATTTAATTAACCATCAAGAAATGTTGCGTGATTAATCTGCTGTTTTGGCTGCTTTGATACTTCTTAGGTTGACGGCTAGATACGCATTAGAGCTGTCTCCATCCAAATGCTGTTCTAGCAAGGGATTTTTCCCTTGAACCCTTTGTTTATTATATGTAGTGGCACTTTTTGCCACCACTTTATCATTTTGGTGACACTTTCCGCCACCACTTTACGATTTTGACGGTGCTTTTTGCCACCACTTTTTATGTTCTGATTTTATTGTAATCTTGTTTAGATTCCAGATTTCAAAAACGGGGGCACAAAATGGAGCCATTTTTGAATTCCGGTGAAGTTTAGATTTACCATACATACAAATTATAAGTTATTTACTTCTCTTCATACTTTTTAACGATAACTAAACTATAAGCAGCCATAATTACAATTGTTTCCACCATCACACCAATAACCGACAACAGAACGTATGGTGTATTTTGACCTTCTAACAGCGGAATTCCTAATATAACAAAAATGATTCCATAGATTATAAACAATAGTCCGCTCGCACGATTGTAACCTTTCACATCTTTTACTTTTATTGTTTCGGTATTAGCCCAGAATCCAACAGGATTCTTAGAAAACATATCTTTTATTCCTAATCCAATTATAAACACTCCAAAAAGTGACCATATAACAAACCCAATCATATTGTTTCTCCTTACAAACCGCATTAAAACCATAATGAGACACATTCTTGTATTTCCCAAAATCGAGATTTACTAATTCTACAAATTCCGATTGAACAAACTCCTTTTATTTCTGCTAAATCATCTTAAAATGCTCCAATGCCTCCACAATTGATTTCTCCTTATCTTCTGGACACTGCGGCTGCCTGCTATCTTCATTTTTAGGTAAATTAGGACTTGTAACAAGTTCCAAGTCTGTCGCGGCAGTCGTCGAATTGCCCTGCAAGCAGTCCATTCTCCTCGTTGCAACGTGCAAATTCTTTCCAACCTCAATTCCACATTTTCTCTTTACCTGTGAAATATACAGATTGGAATCCTTCATGCCGACATTATGTTCAAACACATACTTCTTTATCTCATCATATGTTGCCTTAGTCTCTGCAGATGTTATATCCACATCATCAAGTTAAATTGTGACATTAATGTAATCATCCGGCTTTTGTTTCAATTGGGACAAAAGTACAACAGTCTCCACATGCACCGTATGAGCGAATTGGTCTACAGGCTGAACACGAGCTATCTCGTAACCGTTAGCAGCAAGATATTTTAGGTCGCGTGCAAGTGTTGCCGAATCACAGCTCACGTACACAATCCGCTTAGGATTCATTTTGACAATCGTATCGAGAAGTGTCTCATCGCAGCCCTTTCTAGGCGGGTCAACAACCACAACATCAGGATTAATCCTCATTACAGACTCAACGGAGGCTGAATCGGACAATCCAGAACTTTCTTTTGAATCAACAGGCTCATTTTCCGCTTTTTTCATATCTTCATCATAAATACGCGGCACAACCTCTTCTGCCTTGCCGACAAAAAATTCAGCATTATTAAGAGAATTGCGGAGTGCGTTATTTTTTGCATCCTCTATCGCCTGTGGAACAATCTCGACACCGTATACCTTTCGTGCCTTTGTTGCCATAAGAAGCGATATTGTTCCTATTCCGCAATACAAATCCCAGACCGTCTCATTTCCCGTAAGTTCTGCATATTCAAGAGCTTTACGATAAAGCTTTTCCGTCTGCACAGGATTGACCTGAAAAAATGAGAGTGGTGAAATTCTGAACATAATCCCGCAGATACTGTCCTCGATATAGGAATTCCCCCATATTACTGAACATTCACTGCCAAGAATAACATTAGTTCTTTCCTTATTAATGTTAATCATAATTGATGACATTCCGCTGATATCTTTTAAACAATCTGCCAGCTTGTCAGCATGCGGAAGCGTTTTACCGTTTATAATAAGACAGACCATAATCTGACCGGTATGTTTTCCTGTTCTTATCAGAATATGACGGATAAGTCCCTTGTGGGACTGCTCATCATAAACGCTTATATTGTTTTCATTGATAAATGTACGGATTTTCTCAAGAATCTGTGCATTTTCAGGTGCACCGATTGCACACTGCGTATAATCTACAATACTATGTGTTCTTCCTGCGTAAAAACCAATTACAACTTTTCCGTCCTTATTTCTTCCGACCGGATACTGTGCTTTGTTGCGGTAATTAAACGGATTCTCCATTCCTATTACAGGAAGAACTTCACAATCTGTTATTCCACCGATTCTTGCCAGATTGTCACGGACAAGCTTCTGTTTATATTTAAGCTGTGCTGAGTACGACATCTGCTGAATCTGACATCCGCCACACTGCCTTGCAACAGGGCATACAGGTTCTACCCTGTCTTTAGAAGGTGTTATTATCTCCATGAGCCTTGCATATCCGTATGTCTTTTTTGCCTTAATAACTTTGGCTTTTATAATATCACCTATAACCGCATCTTTTACAAAAAGTGTATAACCATCGGCTTTGCCTATTCCCGCACCGTCTGTTCCTATATCTTCTATTTCAATCGTAACCTGATCGTCTTTTTTTAACATAAATTCTCCTATAAGATGAATTCTTATCTACACAATTGTTCTCTTGATATTAGCATCAATCCATCTGTTGTATCCAAGCCAGTCATTTGTATCTTTCGCCTCAAGTGCCTCACGCATTGTCTCCATTTTTGCATCACAGTCATCTGCAAATGCAAGAGCAAGTGCCTCCGCTATTGCCGGTTTTTTTGGCGAACCATACTCTAGTTCACGATGATGTGCAAGTATACAATGACCTATTTCCGCTTTCAATGTTTCAGGAAATCCTTCTATCTGATTCATTTTCTGAGTAACCATCTCGTATCCCATTACAATATGTCCGAGGAAATTCCCCTCATCCGTATAATCATTTTTAGGAAATTCTGCAAGTTCCCTTACCTTACCGCAGTCGTGAAGCATTCCACAGGCAACCAGCAGATCCCTGTTAAGAAAATCATAATTTGATGCAATTTTATCACACATTCTTGTCACACTAAGGCTGTGCTCAAGAAGTCCGCCTGCAAATCCGTGATGAACAGACTTTCCAGCTGCAACTGACTTGAATTTTCTGATAAAGTCCGCATCATCCACAAAAAATGCTTTTAAGAGTGATGAAATATATGTATTTTTAATACTTCCCGCAAACTGAAGAAGCTCTTTATACATATCATCAATATTAAAACGGCTGCTTGGAATATAATCAGATTCAATATATTCACCCTCGTCAGCCTTTCTGATTCTGTCAATCTTTAACTGTAATGCTCCATTGAAACTTGTAACCTGTCCTGTAACCGCAACATAATCAAGTGCATCGAAGTCACTTATTCCGCCTGAATTAGGGTCCCAGATTTTAGAGTCAAGCTGACCTGTCTTATCCATAAGCATAACATTTTCATACTCTTTACCCGCTTTTGTTGTCGCAGTCGCTTTTGACTTGCAAAGATATACTTCACTTATTCTTTCACCATCTTTTAAAGTCTCAATATAACGCATTTTCTTTTACCTATTCCTTCTTTAAAATATTTACTCATTATTTTCACAAAAATCCACCGGAACATACCGTTATCGCACAGAAAGCACAACGGAAAAATTAAGTTCCCTGTACTCATCGCGTCCGGCTCTTTTGACTGTCAGTGTGATATTCTCGCCGTTCACACACCGATATAGTTTCTCACTAAATGACTGAATTGTCAAAACACTATTTCCATTCAAAGCAGTAATAATATCACCGCATTGAAGTCCTGCCTCAAAAGCCGGCGAGTCCATAATCACATCTGTAATATAGACTCCCAGCGGAAGCTTATATCTTTCAGCTGTAACTGATGTCACATTAGTGCTTTTTATTCCAAGATATATAATCTCAGGGCTTGCTGAAAGTGTCTCAATAAGAGGTTTTAAATCAGATAATCCAACCGCCTGAAATTTCATCATATCACCTGATGGTCTTGCAATTCCTACAACATTGCCGCCTTTGTTAAATATATAACAATAGTCGCCATATGATGGAATAATATCAATACTCATCATCTCAAATGTATTATCGACACTGCTCTCATCTGTAATCTGTGTAATATTTCCAAATTTTGTCTGTCCTGTACTTCCATTTATGCGTCCTATTGCAATAACAGGGTCATTTTCCTTCATCTTATACGAATTGCCAAGCACAGCCACCTGTATATCAGCATCTGAAGCTGCTTTAATTGAATCTTTCTGTACTGACAACAATGAAACTTTACTGTATGAATCACTGCCGATAAGCTTTGCCTCTCCATATGCACCGCCATTAAATCCTGCTTTGACAGCCGTATCATAATTATTCAAAACACATGAATCAGCTATTATAATATATGCATTATTTATATCACCTATTATAAGACCTACTGAATCATTCATTCCTGTATTCTGGCTGCCATCATTTTCAAATATCACCATGCACTTTGATGCTTCTTCATTAATCTGTGCCGTCGATTTTATCTCCAGTCTGTCAGTATCTGCCTGATCCTGGCGTACATTGTCAAGACTGCCGTCAACGGAATCATCTATATATTGGTCTTTTTTTAACTCAAGTGAAACAGCTGGCTCATTGTTTCCATTTACCTTTTTATCAAAATATGGATACAATAATACAATTACGGCACATGCAATTACTCCGAATATAACTGCACCGCCAAGAAACTTCAAAAAACTGAACAGCTTTTTATACTTAACTTTAGGATTAATAATTATTCTTTCCGTATATAAAGGAAACTCTTCCTGTGTTTCCTGTGTTTCCTTCTCATCTCTTCCATTATAATCCATACGAAACAAAACTCCGTTCTAAAGTATTTTCCTAACTATGAGAAACACGCTCACAATTCCAAACTTATTTTATTATAATAAATAAATATGAACATTCTATGACATACTTGTAAATTAATATTACCAGAGTACCTGACACAACAATGCGTATAGCTTTTTTTAGCTGAATGATGTAAAATAACCATATTAAACAGATTTTGAATGGAGAATTTAAATAATGGATTACAAGTCACTTAAAACACTTGAATATCATAAAATTATAGAAAAATTATCATCTTATGCCGGCAGTGAAGCTGCCAGAAAAATGTGTGCTGATTTAAAGCCCATGACTGATATTAACTCAATTAATGACGCACTTACACAGACAAGCGATGCACTCTCCAGAATATATGCAAAAGGCAGTGTATCATTTTCGGGAGTTACTAATATTATTGACAGCATTAAGCGTCTTGAGGTCGGAAGCACGTTAAATACACACGAACTTCTGAATATAAGTGCAGTTCTTACTACTGCCGCAGCTGCAAAATCGCATTACGAGGAAACTAATGATTCACTCACAGATTATTTCAACTCACTTGAACCTCTTACACCACTCAATACACAGATTAAAAACTGTATTATTTCCGAGGAAGAAATAAGCGATGACGCAAGCGGCACTCTGCGTGACATCCGCCGCCAGATGCGTATTTCGGCAGACCGTATTCACACGGAACTTAATAAAATTCTCAATTCACCGTCAACAAGATCGTGTCTGCAGGATTATGTCATAACCATGCGTCAGGGCAGATATTGCCTTCCCGTAAAGGCCGAATACAAATCACAGATTGCCGGAATGATTCATGACCAGTCTGCAACCGGCTCAACAATTTTTATTGAACCGGCAGCTGTCGTTAAGTTAAATAATGACATTCGTGAGCTTGAACTTAAAGAACAGGCCGAAATCGAGCGTATTCTTGCAGCACTCAGTGCTGAAGCATCCGCATATACAGATGAATTGCAATCGGATTACACTATCCTTGTCACACTTGACTTTATATTTGCAAAAGCACAGCTGTCTAAGTTTTACAAATGCAGCTGTCCTATAATGAACACTGATAAATACATTAATATCAAAAAAGGCAGACACCCTCTTATTCCGGCAAAAACTGTCGTTCCAATTGACATTTATCTGGGAAAAGATTTTAACCTGCTTATCGTAACAGGTCCTAACACAGGCGGTAAGACTGTTTCTTTAAAAACAGTCGGACTTCTCACTCTCATGGCACAATCAGGACTTCATATTCCTGCCATGGACCACTCACAGATTGCCGTATTTGATAATATTTTTGCAGATATTGGTGATGAACAAAGTATTGAACAGAGCCTTTCTACATTTTCATCACATATGACTAACACTGTAAGCATTTTAAAGGAAGCTGACGAAAACAGCCTTATACTTTTTGATGAAATTGGTGCCGGTACTGACCCGACAGAAGGTGCAGCACTCGCAATTGCAATTTTATCCGACCTTCACAACAAAGATATAACAACGATGGCTACTACACATTACAGTGAAATAAAGGTATTTGCACTTACAACGGAAGGCGTGGAAAATGCAAGCTGTGAATTCGATGTTGCAACGCTTTCACCTACTTACAGACTTTTAATTGGTGTTCCGGGAAAAAGTAATGCATTTGCAATTTCAAGAAAACTCGGTCTTCCATCTTATATAATTGATGATGCATCAAGCCGTATTGACGCAAACGATATTCACTTTGAAGATCTGCTCACAGACCTTGAAAACAGCCGTATAACAATAGAAAAAGAGCAGGCTGAGATAAAAGAATACAAAGACCAGATACGCAGACTCAAAGCAGAAGCTGCTGCCAAATCAAAGCGTCTCGATGAAAGAACAGATAAGATTATCCGTAAAGCCAATGAAGAAGCTGCAGAAATCCTGCGTGAAGCAAAAGAATATGCCGACGAGACAATAAAGACTATGAACAAACACGGCATGAGCGTAAAAGAGCTTGAAAAGCAAAGAAGTGCTGTCCGTGACAAAATGAATAAAAGGCAGGAAAAACTCGCAGTTAAGACTACTGCACCAAAGTCGCACAAGCCTGTATCTGCCGCAGAATTAAAAGAGGGCATGCATGTACGCGTACTCAGCATGAATGTAATCGGCACAATTCTTTCTGCACCGAATCCAAAAGGTGAAGTAACAGTTGGCGTTGGAAGTCTTACAACCAAGACCAAAATAAACAATCTGGAAATTGTAACAGGATACAAAGACCCTGAAGAAAAGACTACAATAAAAACAGGCGGCTCAAGCCGCATAAAGATGTCAAAATCAGCTTCAATCTCACCGGAAATCAACCTTTTAGGACTTACCGTTGACGAAGCTGTTGCAAAACTTGACAAATATCTTGATGATGCATACATTGCAAAAATCGCACAGGTACGTATTGTCCACGGAAAAGGAACAGGTGCATTAAGAAATGGTGTTGCAAGCTACTTAAAAGGTGTTCCATATGTAAAATCATTCCGTCTTGGCGAAGTCGGTGAAGGTGATGCCGGCGTTACAATCGTAGAATTCAAATAAAAAGCAAATAATAAAGGAGGCTTTAGCATGGCAGTTAAACAAAAAATACTCATTGTTGATGATGATGAAAATATTGCGGAACTTATATCTTTGTATCTTACAAAAGAATGTTTTGAGACAAAGATAGTATATGACGGCGAATCTGCACTGGAACAGGTTAATATATTCAAACCGGATCTGATACTTCTCGATCTTATGCTTCCCGGCATTGACGGTTATCAGGTATGCCGTGAAATCAGAAAAACAAACAATATTCCTATAATCATGCTCTCAGCAAAGGGTGAGACATTCGATAAAGTTCTCGGTCTTGAACTTGGTGCTGACGATTACATGATAAAACCATTTGAGACAAAAGAGCTTGTCGCACGTGTTAAAGCCGTACTCCGACGTTACCAGCAGCCGGCAGCCACATCCGTCCCAGAAAAGCCATCACAGGTTGTTGAATATCCTGACCTTACAATCAATCTTGGCAATTATTCTGTGCTTTATTATGGCAAAAACGTTGAAATGCCTCCAAAAGAACTTGAACTGCTCTACTTTCTCGCCTCATCTCCTAATCAGGTATTTACAAGAGAGCAGCTTCTTGACAATATATGGGGATATGAATATATCGGTGATACAAGAACAGTAGATGTACATATCAAGCGTATCCGTGAAAAAATCAAAGACCATGCACATTGGGCAATAGATACAGTATGGGGCATCGGCTACAAATTTGTTACAAAATAATGGAGTATATCATATGAAATTTAATCTATTAACCAAATACATTCTCATATATGTTTCCGTTGCAATTATAGGTTTTGTAGGTGTAACTGTCATATCATACAAAATAGATTACAATCGTGTATATTCAGAACAGACTGAAAACATGTACCGGCAGGCAGTATCAATAGCTGCCGAATTTGCCCCGGACTACTTCAGCAATGACAAATTGAAGCTCATACAGCTTGAACTTCATACAATAACCGAACTTGACCATTCAAGAATCATGTTTGTTGACATGGATGGCAATGTAATACTTGACACACAATACAACAATATGAATGAAGAAGTTGATGAAAATGGTATCCTGTATACAATCAACAATTTTGATGTAAGTAAGCTTGGTACCAATCACTCAATGAATGGTAACTTCTATGGTGTATTTACAGAAAAAAATGTTTCCGTATTCGCACCTATTACAAATAAATTTGTCATGAAAGGCTATGTCGTTGTCCATATGCCGGAATCTGTTATAACAGACCGTGTGTATACAACATTCAACACTAACTATATAACACTTCTCATAATACTTGTTTTAAACTCAGCTTTTATCATACTGTATATTATACATATACATAATCCTCTGAAAGACATTACCAATGCCATCAAAGAATATGGCCGCGGTAATCTTTCATATAAAGTTGCTGTCGGACATAATGACGAGATTGGACAGCTCTCTGCTTCGCTTAATTACATGGCAACACAGATTAATGAGATGGACCAGTTCCAGCAGAAGTTCCTTTCAAATATTTCACACGACTTCCGCTCACCGCTCACATCAATCAAGGGTTATCTCGAAGCGATTGCTGACGGAACTATTCCACCGGAAATGATTAATAAATATATCAATATTGTGCTGTTTGAAACTGACCGCCTTACAAAACTTACAAGTAATATCCTTACGTTAAACGAACTTGACCCCAAATCAGTTCGTCTCGACATAAGCAGCTTTGATATTAATGCTCTTATAAAACATACAATAGAAACATTTGAGGGAACCTGCAAAAAGAAAAAAATTCAGTTCCAGCTTACTTTTTCCGCAGAAAAAGAACTGGTCAGTGCTGATAAAGTAAAAATCGGACAGGTTATTTACAATCTTGTAGATAATTCTATCAAATTCAGTTCAGAAAACTCAAATATATTTATTTCAGTTAAAGAAAAAGGTGAAAAAGCCTATATTTCAGTAAAAGATTCCGGTGCCGGTATTTCCAAAGAAAATATTGACAGAATCTGGGACAGATTTTACAAGTCAGATTCATCCCGCGGACGTGATAAAAAAGGTTCTGGTCTTGGTCTGTCAATCGTAAAAGAGACACTTCTTGCACATAATGAAAATATTGACGTAATCAGTACAGTCGGCGTCGGAACAGAATTCATATTCTCACTGCCAATTGCAAAATCAGCTGAAAACACTTAAAAACAGTCTGAAATAACAAAAAGCAGTCAAAATCAGCCGTGGTTGTGATAACTAACACACTCCACGGCTGTAATTTTACTCATCATGCCACTCAAGTCGGTGCAGATGACCTTCCTGATTCATATGATCAAAATTATTCTGTCTTAAAGCCTCATACAAAACAATGGCAACAGAATTGGAAAGATTAAGTGAACGGATATCTCCAATCATTGGAATCCTTACACAGGTATCTTCATGATCCACAAGAATTTCCTCAGGAATTCCGGCACTTTCTTTACCAAACATTATATAGCAGTCCGGCTCATAAGAAACCTCGGTATATGTCTTATGTGCTTTTGTTGTAGCCATATAAATCTTAGCTCCCGGATTTCTCTCACAGAAATCATTAAAATCATCATAAACTGTCACATCAAGTTTATCCCAATAATCAAGACCGGCTCTTTTTACCATCTTATCATTGATACTGAATCCCAAAGGCTCTATAAGGTGCAGCCTTGCACCTGCTGCAACGCATGTTCTTCCTATATTTCCTGTATTTGCAGGCATTTCAGGTTCGTGTAATACAATATTAAGCATTTATGTGCCTCTTTTCTATCAGGCCTTGACAGCAACGTCAAGTTCAATTGTTATATCGCCGCCGCTTAAAGGTACACATATATTCTGTGCAAATGACTGTGCAATGGTAAGATTACCACGACAGACCGTAGGCGGTGTAATATCTATAAGTATTCCTTTTGTTGAAAATATTGTCGCAGCATTACCCATAATCATATTACCAAGTTCACTGATTGCACTAATAGACATTTCATCAAGTTTTTCAACCGGCATCCCCATCATCATCTTAGATGCAATTTCAAGTGCCTTTGTATATGAAAGAACAATCATAACCTGACCACGCATCTCTCCCGTAATACCAATCATAATAATAACTGAATCATCCGCAAACGCTGTCTCCTTTACATAAGGTTTGCCAATCTTCATTTCAATCTGACATATATCTTTAATAATCCCCGTTGCCGCCATTAAGAACGGATTAATATAATCAACATTTATTCCAGTCATTGTTTTTTTCTCCTACAAGTTCTTTATAAAATTTTCTATCCTCTCAAGTCCTGCTTTCAGTTTCTCAACAGAATAAGCATACGAAATTCTGACAAAACCCTCACCCGAAGCTCCGAATGCAGTTCCCGGCACAACGGCAAGCTTCTGCTCAAACAACAGTCTGTTAGCAAACTCATCCGATGTCATGCCAAACTTTTTAATTGATGGAAATACGTAAAATGCACCATATGGCTCAAAACATTCTATTCCCATTTCCTTAAATGCATTAAGTAGAAATCTTCTTCTCTGGTCGTATGCCTCAACCATCTTTCCGACTTCATCATCACAGTTACGCATCGCTTCAACCGCAGCAAACTGGCTGTTTGTGGGAGCACACATTATCGCAAACTGATGAAGCTTTATCATCTGCGTCATAATATTTTTCGGTGCACAGGCATACCCAAGTCTCCATCCTGTCATTGCAAATGCTTTTGAAAATCCATTTATGACTACAGTTCTTTCCTTCATTCCCGGAAATGATGCTATAGAGCAATGCCTGCTGCCATATGTAAGCTCTGAATAAATCTCATCAGAAATAACATACAAATCATTGTCAATTATAACAGGTACAAGCTCTGCAAGCTCCTCCTTTGTCATAATAGCACCTGTCGGGTTATTAGGATATGCAAGTATAAGTATCTTAGTCTTATCTGTTATTGATGCTATAAGTTCTTCTTTTGTAAGCTTGAATTCGTTCTCGGCTTTTAACTCAATAGCCACCGGCTTTGCATCTGCCATAACCGCACATGGGACATAAGATACATAACATGGCTGCGGAATCAGTACTTCATCCCCCGGATCAACCATGCAACGAAGTGCAACATCTATCGCTTCGCTTCCTCCTACTGTGACCATTATCTCATCTTCGGCACTATAATTCAAATTATATTTTCTTGCAATATAACGACTTATCTCATCCCTTAACTCTTTTAAACCGGCATTTGACGTATAAAATGTGCGGCCTTTTTCAAGCGAATAAATGCCCTCTTCCCTTACACGATAAGGGGTGTCAAAATCAGGTTCCCCGACACCAAGCGATATTGCATCAGGCATTTCACTTACTATATCGAAAAATTTACGTATTCCGGAAGGCTCAATATCAACAATTTTTTTAGATAAAGCATCTCTCATGGTGTCACCGGCATCCTTTCGTCTTTCTCAGGTTCGCCAAGAACTTTTCCATAATCTTTATATTTTTTCAATACAAAATGTGTTGAAGTGCTTAATACCGAATCAAGCGGTGCAAGCTTATTGGCGACAAACTGTGCTACAGATTTCATTGTCTTTCCCTCAATAATAACCGTAAAATCAAATCCGCCTGACATAAGATATACAGAAGTTATCTCATCATACTGGTATATTCTTTCAGCAATGCTGTCAAATCCAAGCCCTCTCTGTGGCGTAACCTTAACCTCAATAAGTGCCGTAACCTTTTCTTCACTCGTTTTATCCCAATCAATTATCGTATTATATCCGCATATAATATGCTCTTTTTCCATATCAGCGATTTCATTGGCTACCTCCGGCTCGCTTATCCCCAGCATAACAGCCATATCCTTTATATCTATTCTTGAATTTTTTTCAAGCATATTTAAAATCTTTTCTCTCATATCATAATCCTTTCACTGTACATGCAGTCTCATTCTGCTGTTGTTTCACTCTGCATCTCCTGCAGTCTGTAAATTTCATCCTGTACCGGTTTATCAAGGAAACGAACCTCATCAAGATTATTGATTATCTTATCATTACCATCTGTAACTTTTCCTATAACACATGCGTCAATTCCCTCTTCTGCAAGTGCTTTTATAATACGCTCAGAATCGGATGATGTTATCAAAAGACTTCCACAAGAATTTAATTCATATGGATTAATGTCAAATATTTCACATATCTCTATTATTTCCTGTCTGACAGCTATTGCCCTGAAATCCACCAGAAATCCTGTTCCTGATGCTTCAGCCATATCCCATAACGCTGCATATACACCACCCTGTGACATATCGTGCAAAGATACAGCACCATTTTCTATCGCTATACAGGCTTCTTTTGCAATTGACAAATCACTTCTATTGCCATATGCACGTTTTACTACATCTTCAACATACTTTTCAAGTATTTTTTCTCTGTTATTATTTATAATATACTGTACTCCACCTATGCCGATACATTTTGTCATTATAATATCGTCTCCCGGCTTCGCCATATTGCTTCCGACAGCATGTGGTTCTTTCACATTTTCTGTAAATCCAACTGCTGTAACCGCTACAACAGCTCTTGTATTTCCTGCCTCAACCTGTGTATGTCCACCTGAAACAACAAGCCCAAGCTGTGCACAATCCGCAGAAATCTTTTGCATTATCTCTTTTAGACGTATCTCACGCATATCCTGTGCAAGATTGACGCAGCACTGGATATACTGCGGTCTTCCACCTCTTGCATAAATATTGTTAGATGCTGTATAGACAGGTTCAAAACCGCTGTCTGATGCAATTACAATACCATTTTCAAGGACTGAAGCATCTGCACCAATTGACGGCTTGACAGCAAGGCTGTTCTTTGCAGGTTTTATATTTTTTAATACAGAACGACTGATAACTGAATTTGTTATTTTTCCTGTTTTCATATTCTCCTCCGGACCGCATTTAATATTCTATATTTAACATATTGAAAAAAAAGGCGATTTAATATATCATTTCATTAATAAATTATTTAACGAAATGAAAGCAGTGCAGAGGCAACCATCGGTACAACCATCGCGACTACAAGAAAAATAATTATAACCGCTGTCAATATTTTCTTATTTTTTTTGTTATTAAAATTAATCATATTTCCTCTTTTCCGCACTGTTTTCCATAGATTGGAGATTCAAATGCATTTAATACTGCCCTATTTTATAATAATACTTATCTTAATGCAAATATATTTTAAAAGAAATAACAACAAAACCGCTGGCTTAAATGAAGATTTTTTCAAGCGTGAAAGTGAAGCCAACCAAAGCCGTAAACGCGATATTTCAAATCTTAATTACATAATAATACCTGATAATCTGCCATTTATAAAAACCGACATTGCCGAAATAAGCAATGCCGAACAGAATATTATGAATCTTAAAGATGAAAAAATCCTGAACCTTACCGGCAAGACTAACACCGATTTAAAACTGGAATATGGTGTTGCCAATCTTTCAGAACTTACAATATATGAAAATAATTTCCATACGCTGTGTCGTGAAATTATTAACCTTGCAAAAGCACTAATTGATAACGGATATGAAAAAGAGGCTGTCAGCTTCCTTGAATTCGGAATCCGCAGCCGCTCAGATTTATCTGCCAATTATGTAATGCTTGCAGAAATCTATTCTAAAAACGGCGAAAATGAAAAAATTAGTCACCTTAAAAAATATGCAGAAACTCTTAATACTATAACAAAAGATTACATAATCAAAAAAATCGACGCATACCTTTTATAACAGATTATCTTCCATAGCAATTATTTTCCATAATTAGATATAATATTATCAATAAGCTTTGATGCACGGCTCTTCGTCAGTGCATCAATGTCTTCAACCGGCTCAAGCCCATGCTTTTCGATAAGTGCCATAAGATATTTTCTTTGTGCTGCAGTAATCGGAGAATCCTTCTTTGCTGAATAATTAAGCTCTATAAGCTCATCAAATCCTGTATCATCAGGTTTAATTTGATGGAGCTTCTCATACAGTTTCATTGCACTCAATGCATCATCATATGCCCTGTGCGAATTTCCTGCATCAATCCCAAAATATCCACACAGATATTCAAGTGTTTTATGCGGTACTTCGGGAAGAAGCCTTCTTGACAGCTTCAACGTATCAATTCCACTCTTTTTAAAATCAAGTCCCGAATTAACAGCCGCCTTTTTAATAAAACTGTAATCAAATATTACATTATGTCCAAGGATTGGCATATCTTTTGTAAAATCAACTATGTCACTTATTATCTCTGTTATCGCCGGCTTTCCTTCAACCATATCATCTGTAATACCTGTTATCATGGTGATACGTTCGCTGATTTTTATTTCAGGATTAACAAGTGTTGAATAACTGTCAACAATTTCTCCATCGGATATTTTGGCCATTCCTATTTCTATTATCTTATCTTCTGCCGGATTAAGACCTGTCGTCTCAATATCAAGGGCAACAAATGTATTAATCATTGTATAATCCATTTCCAAATATATTACCAAGTATTGCAAGATATACTATATCCATCTCACTCCACTTGCTCATCTGCCTGTTTCTGTTAAATGAAACAATAACATCGTTTTTATCACTGCTATTAACTATAATCTGGACAGCCTGGTTAATTCCCATATTAATAAATGCCTTAACCGTATTTTTTGCACGTCTTTCAAAAAAATTGATATTATCAATAACTTCAATACCATCTTCTGTAAAATCAGCTATATATGCCTTATCGTTAAGATAATCATTATCTTCGACAATATCTTTGTTACCTATTATAATCTTTCTCTCCCAGGCTTCTCCTGTATGGTGATAAATAAATATGCTGTCTAATGCAAAAGCTCTCTTTATTTTACCAGCTGACTCCATAATGCTGTCTTTTCCATTTTTTCTATAAGCATTAACTATATCATTAACAACCCCGATTTTTTTGTACTTGTAGAACATGCATGCCTCTGAATTAGGCATTCCTTTGCCCTTCACATAATCCTCATGCAAATCCGGGAGATATATTATATATCTGTCCCTGCCTTTCTCTTTTGCAAGATAAAGCATCTTATCAGCTATATTAAAAAGTTCTTCATATGTCTGTCCGTCACATGGATATGTAGACGAACCGATAGAACATGTGACATGCGGCTTATCAGGCTGGTTATTATACATAAATGAGACGTTATTGCGGATTGTACGAAGCACATTTCTTATCTCATCATTGCTCTTGAGCCCTTCAACAACGATAAACATCTCATCTCCGCCAATTCTTCCGGCTACACCCTTTCCTTCAACAGACTCTTTAATAACATCTGCAACATTGCATATTACCTCATCTCCAAACATATGACCGAACTCATCATTAATCGTCTTAAAATTATCGATATCTATAATTGCAATTGTAACAGGACCTTCCGGTTTTGACTCAATCAGTCTCTTTGTATATTCCGTAATCGCACGCTTATTAAGAATATCCGTTCCTACATCAAGTGCATCTGAATTAAGATATACATGTTCTTCATCATTGACAGGACTTATCTTTGACATTGTGGCAATTACATGCTTTTTGCCATTAAAATCTATGATAGTCTTACCTTTGACAAGACACCATTCCATTCCCTGTGAATTCTCAAATATCTTCATCTTAAACTCACGTTCAAATATCTCTGTTCCATTGGCAAAATCATCACAAAAAGAATCAAATATATTGCGTGTAACGCCATACACATTGCCATTAGCAAGCATTGTTCTACGCCAGTCAGCTAAGGTTCCCCGGTAAAAATCCACCTGCTGATGGCTCTCCATCATAAAAATTCTCAGTCTGTCAGTGGATACGTCATATGAGAACATAAGATACTCCATAAGACTGAAATATTCCATATATGTGTTATCAGCCTTTGTATCTGTATGTTTAAAAAATACTCTTATATCAAAAATCGATATACTGCATATTCTGCTGTTACAAACATTATCCGCAGGTTCAGCTACATCTATAATATAAACAAACCATCTGTATCTTCCTGTATTATCTACCATTCTAAGTGCTGTAACAAATCCCGATTCACTCTGGGCATTCTTTACAGCTGCCTCAAGCTGGTTTATATCACTTGGATGTATAAGTCGTGCAAGTTTAGTATTAACGAGAGTGTCTCCTAAAAAATCTTTAAGCTCATCATCTACTGACAAAATATTAAACTGTTCATCTATTATAGCTTTACCTTTGAAAAACACGTTATTATCCATTTTACCACCATTTCAAAAATCATTGTTCATTTATAATAATATAATTAATATTGATATACAAGTACCAATTTTTCTCTATATTAATTTAATAAATCTACATTTTTCCGTTTTATTTTTTAATAATTTTAAAAGGTAAAAATTTAATTACAATATTTTTTTATATAAAAACATAGACACCCCACAAGAAATGTCTGAAAACATCATTGTAAGCTGCCATTTTAATAAAAATAAAATAAATAATCAGTTAAAAATGCCTAGAGCCGGAATCGAACCAGCGACACGAGGATTTTCAGTCCTCTGCTCTACCGACTGAGCTATCTAGGCTCAAATTTTCTATAGAATTATAACATCAAAAAAGCAGAGTGTCAAGTACCACTCTGCTTTCTGCAATATTCTTCATATAAATCCGGTCTGTATTTTTTTGTTCTTTCAATTGACTTTTCAAGTCTCCATTTTTCAACATTTGCATGGTGTCCTGAAAGAAGAACATCCGGAACTTTTTTCCCTTCAAACACTTCCGGTCTTGTATACTGTGGATATTCAAGAAGCCCATTTTCAAAGCTCTCTGTCTCTGCCGATTCTGAATTATGAAGTACGCCCGGAACGAGTCTTGATACTGTATCTATAACAACCATAGCAGGAAGCTCGCCGCCTGTAAGCACATAATCACCTATCGATACATAATCAGTCACGATTCTTTCCAACGCTCTCTCGTCTATGCCCTCATAATGTCCGCATAAAATAACCAGATCGTCTTCTTTGGCAAAATCCTGTGCCATTTTCTGGTTAAATGTATATCCCTGAGGCGTCATATAGACAACTCTGGGCTTTTTTCCTATCTTTTGTACAAGACTGTCATACGCGGCACACACAGGGGCAGCCTGCATGACAAGCCCTGCCCCTCCACCGTATGGATAATCATCAACCTTCATATGTTTATTATTGGCATAGTCCCTTATGTTTACCGCTTCTACACTAAGACAGCCATTTTTAATTGCCCTGCCGGTAATACTTGTATTAAGCCCGTCTATTATCATATCAGGAAACAGTGTCAATACATGAAAATTCATTACTCTCCTCCAGACGCCTCAGCAATTATTTGAATGCCTTGGCAATGTTATTTAAAAGGAATGGATAATATCCGTTATTAAGATTACATCCGTTACCTGTGCAGTCTCCTTTAAGATATCCGCTCTCATCCTTATATGAATTAGCAATATCAATATATGTCACATTCATTGAGGCTGCTTTACTCTCAAGCTGTGTATTTATCGTATCAAGCACACTCTGTTCTACACTTGAACGTCCTTCAAATGCATAAGTAACCGGAAGCACTGATACTACATAAATCTTTGCAGATGGACACTTTGACTTAACCGATGATACAACCTCGCTTATATTATCACTGATAGCTTCGCCGCTCATTGTTCCATAGTTCGCATCATTTAAACCAAGCATAATTACGACTTTCTTAGGGTTTGCAGATGCTACAGAATCAATATAGTCAGCAGCTTTACGTGTTGTCATATTATCATCTGATACAACCTGTGAATCTGACAGGTATCCATAATAGGACATACCGCCTGCAATAAAATCACCGAGCACAACTGTGTCTGCATATGAATCCTTAGCTGTAAAATCTTCCTGACCAGCCGTGCCTTCAACTTTATATACATTACCAGAACTGCCCTGTGCAGCCTGTGTTGTCTGAGGCTGTGTCTGAGCCGGTGCTGCTGTAGTTGCCTGTGTTGTTGTCTCATTCGTGCTATCATTACTTGTAACATCAGCCTGCGTTGTCTGCTTTGTCACTGTTGGTTTAGTATCGTTTTTCTTTTTTCCTGAACAACCTTTAAATATAATTGCAAGAACAATAAGGACAATTACAATTACAACTCCTGTAATAAAATAATTGCGGTATTTGTTCCACATTCTCATTTTTCGGTTAAGTTTAATTTCGCTTTTTGTTTCGTCACCTGTATTCTTAGGCATAACAAAATCGCCCCTTTCTTCATTTTCTATTATGAATTAAATCTGATTATTCAATTTTTTAAGAACAACTGCTGACTTTGCCCTGAGACCAATATCAAGCCAGCCGCCACTTAACGTATATCCGAGCCTTGCCGTACTGTAACCATTTTCATATGTCACAAATATCTGCTCAACATCGCTGTTATACGGAAGTCCTGCTTCCCACACAGGAACCTTTGTCCTGCGTTCTTCCGGTGAATTATTGATAATAACTATAACCGCATCATCACGGTTAAATCTTGCATATGAAATCAGATTATATTCTGATAAAAGCTGCTTATACGAACCGCTCATTAATACTTCGCACGATTTGTGCATCTTAATGACATCACGGTGGAAATCTATAAGCTCTTTATCTTCCCTGCCCCATGGATAAGTTCTTCTGTTGTCAGGGTCAGTCCAGCCACACACTCCGGCTTCATCTCCATAGTATATTGTCGGTGCTCCCGGCCATGTCATCTGTATAACTACAGCCTCCATAAAGACTGCTTTATCTATATTTTCACCTGCTGCCTCAGGTCCTGCATTTGCAAGCCTTGCAACGCGGTGGTTTGTTCTTGTTAAAAATCTTGAATGATCATGATTTGACAGCTCATTCATTGAAATACTAACAGGCTGTCCACCCATTCTTGACATATTATGATGCATAGCACCAAAAAAATTATCTGCGTTGCCGAGCATATCCTCACGGTACTGGTCACTGTGTTTTTCCATTCCGGTAAGAAACCATGTGACAGGCTCCATAAATGCATCATAATTCATAACCGTGTCCCACTCTCCGCCTGAGAGCCAGTCATATGAATCGCCATAATGCTCCGCCAGAATAACAGCTTGTGGATTGGCATCCTTAACTGACTTTCTGAACTTTTTCCAGAATTCATGGTTATACTCGGGACTATATCCCAAATCTGCCGCCACGTCAAGTCTCCATCCGTCAACATTGTATGGTGCAGACACCCATTTCTTTCCAATGTACAGAATATATTCTTCAAGTTTCTTTGAACCTTCATAATTAAGCTTAGGAAGTGTATCATGTCCCCACCAGCCGTCATATGAACCATTATCAGGCCACTGGTCACTGTAAAACTTAAAAAAGCTGTGATATGGGCTTTCAAAACGCTCATATGCTCCCAGCTCATACTGGTCGCGGCTTCTGCTGTAAATATGTTCCCTGTCCAGCCATTTATTAAAAGAACCACAGTGATTAAATACGCCATCTATAATAACTTTCATCCCACGCTTGTGAATCTCTTCAACAAGCTGTGCAAAATAAATATTGCTTGCCTCCAGATTGCGTCTGTTTGTAACTCTGTCAATATATCTTGTCGCATGAGTATTGTCATGGTCACCCGGTGCAAGAACTTCTCCTTCATCAGAGACTATCATTGCAATATGTGGATCTATATAATCATAATCCTGTATATCATATTTATGATTAGAAGGAGATACAAACAAAGGATTAAAGTAAATAACATCTACTCCGAGATTTTCAAGATAATCCAGCTTATCCCATACGCCTTGCAGATCTCCACCGTAGAATTCCCTGACACCCATAGGTTCAGGATACTTATACCAATCCTTTACTTCATTGACATGCTCTCCTATATAATTATATTCATCATCAAGTACATTGTTTTGTGGTCTTCCATTAGCAAATCTATCCACAAATATCTGGTACATGACAGCACCCTTAGCCCACGACGGAACCTTGTATCCCGGTATTATACGAAAATTATAATACTGGTTAAGCTCCCTTGATGCACCAATCTGATTGTAATAACAGACTGCACCATGTGCTGTCTCAACTTTAAAATAATAAGACAGAATCTTTTCGCTTACTGTAACCGAAGCCTCGTAATAATCAAACAAATTATCCGAGTCCACACGTTCCATGCGGTATTCCCCATTATCAGTACAAAGATATGCCTTATTAACATTATATTTTCCTGTTCTGAGACGAAGAGCTACGCTGTCGCCCGGGTCACATTCCGGAGGATTTCTGTAATCCTTTGTTGCATCAGAAAATAAAGCCCTCATTTTTAAAACAGGACGTGCATTACACATATAAAGAAGTTTCTTCTCGTTTTTCTCTAAAGTTTCAGTTGACTTAACAAGTCTCATATTCAAACACTCCTTACTGTGAATGGTTCAATATAATTTTATAACGAAACGCCTTATAAAGCAAGTAAAAAGGACAGCCGGGGTAGGCTGTCCTTTTTGGAGAAGGTATTTCACTTATTATGGGGTGTAGCAAAAAATATAATGTATTGGGGGGTTTTTACATTAATTATAGTATCACATTGCCGTCCATAAGTGTTGCTAAACTTTCACGTAATATATTACGTTTTTTTGTGCATTTTATACAATCTGTCTATTCTACACTCTGTACAACTTCATTCTCTTTATTTTCTTCTTCAAAAAGAGCCTCAAATTCTTCTCTTGAAATCTTTTCTTTCTCAAGGAGAAGTGATGCACTCTTATCAAGAATATCCCTGTTCTCAGAGATAATTGTCTTTGCCCGTGAATAGCACTCATCAATTATATTTTTAACTTCCGCATCTATCTGTCCGGCAATATTTTCACCATATGGTCTTGTATGTGCAAGGTCTCTTCCGATAAAGACCTCGTCATTGTCTGTGTCATAATTAATAAGTCCAAGTTTTGATGAAAATCCGTACTTTGTAACCATATCTCTTGCCGTCTGTGTTGCCTGTCGTATATCCTGTGAAGCACCTGTTGTAATATCATCAAATACAAGTTCCTCAGCAACACGTCCGCCGAGACTTACAATTATATTCTGAAGCATCTTGCCTCTTGTATTAAACATCTCGTCCTTTTCAGGAAGCGGCATTGTATATCCTGCTGCACCCATTCCTGTTGGAATTATTGATACCGAATGAACAGGTCCGACATCAGGAAGTACATGGAATAATATTGCATGTCCTGACTCATGGTATGCTGTAATCTTTTTCTCTTTTTCTGAAATAATCTTGCTTCTCTTTTCAACACCGATACCAACTTTAACAAATGCATAATTGACATCTTCATTTTTGATAAACTTGCGTCCGTGCTTGGCAGCATTGATTGCCGCCTCATTGAGAAGATTTTCAAGGTCTGCACCTGTAAATCCGGCTGTAGTTCTTGAAAGGCTGTCAAGATCAACATCATCACCAAGAGGCTTCTTTGCCGCATGGACATTAAGAATTGCAAGTCTTCCTGCAACATCAGGTCTTCCAACAACTACTTTTCTGTCAAATCTGCCAGGTCTTAAAATAGCTGGATCAAGAATATCAATTCTGTTTGTGGCTGCCATTACAATGATGCCCTGATTTACACCAAATCCATCCATCTCAACAAGCATCTGGTTAAGTGTCTGCTCACGTTCATCATGGCCGCCGCCCATACCTGTTCCTCGTCTTCTTGCAACAGCATCAATCTCATCTATAAATACAATACAAGGTGCATTCTTTTTAGCTTCTTCAAAAAGGTCTCTTACTCTTGAAGCACCAACGCCGACAAACATTTCTACAAAGTCAGAACCTGATATACTAAAAAACGGTACTCCGGCTTCACCTGCAATTGCCTTTGCAAGAAGTGTTTTACCTGTTCCCGGAGGGCCTGTAAGAATTACACCCTTTGGAATTCTTGCACCGAGCATTGTATATTTCACCGGATTTTTAAGGAAATCTACAATCTCCGCAAGTTCTTCTTTTTCTTCATCAAGACCTGCAACATCATTAAATGTCACATGATTCTGGTCATTGGTCATAAGCTTCGCACGGCTCTTGCCAAAATTCATCATCTTGGCATTGCCTCCGCCTCCACCCTGCCTTGTCATCATTGCAAATAAAAATATTATAACAAACAGACTTATTCCGATAGGAAGCACCGTCGTTATCCACACGCTCTGTCTTGAAACGTCTCTCAAATCATAAGAAATATTTTTCTTTGTGAGCATGCTCTGTATATCATTGACGTCAGACACATTGAGCATTTTTTGTTCTTTGCTGCCTGAAAATGATACATATAAAACACCTGTTGGAACTTCTGCATTCTGCTTTATTACAACGCTTGTAACGCTTCCGCTGTCAACATCTTTAACAAATGCATCATACGTATAATCGCTTGTCTGACTGCCAAAGCGTGACATGAGCAGATACAGGACCGCAATAATCACAACCGCAACGGCATATATTCCAAAGCCGCTGGCCTTTCCCTTGTTATTCATATATTCCTCCTACAAATTTATTACTCCGACATATGGGAGATTTCTATAATTCTGGTCATAATCAAGACCATATCCAACAACGAATTTATCAGGAATATTAAACCCGTTATAATCAACTTTAACATCAACTTCTCTTCTTTCCGGCTTATCAAGAAGAGTACATACCTTTAACGACTTAGGATTTCTTTCCTGAAGCATAGGAACAAGTCGTGAAAGAGTATTGCCCGAATCAATGATATCTTCGACAATAATTACATTATCACCTTCAATAGGCTCATCAAGTTCCTTTTTAACTTTCAGCGTTCCACTTGAAACAGTCTGGCTTCCATAACTTGAAACCTGCATAAAATCAAGGATTACAGGCACTGTAATTCTCTTTGCAAGCTCACATGTAAAAAATACGCTTCCCTTGAGAATACATATTAACTTAACTGATTCTCCCTCATAATCTTTGCTTATCTGGGCTGCAAGCTCACGAACTCTCTTCTGTACCTCTTCTTCTGATATCAGAACACTAATATTGTGTTTTTCCATCGCAATTATTCCTCCTGAAAATTTAATGTCATTTCTAAAATATGTTTTGTTGTATCATCAATCAGATACGACTGACAACGCCTGATTCCGGCAGCCCACAAAACTTCCGAATTCTGTGCCACAATAAGCACTTTATCCCTGTTTTGCGGTTCGACTTTTCGGTCTATCAGCTCATTTTTCAATTTTTTTCTACCGCCATCAGATGAAAATATAAAATAATCTCCATTCTGCCTGAAACGAATATGAATCGTATTCTCTATTTTATCATAATCAAAATATTTAGTATAGTCATTCCCACTAAATTTTCCATTAAGATTATTAACCATTTGGAAATTTATACTATTTAAATATACATTTTTTCCGTTCAGATATATATTCTTTCCAACAGGATATTCTTTTTTGACACCACTGTAATCAATCTCATTTTTATTTATTTTAATCAAAAAATCATCTGTAGCTGCATCGCAGCTGTTTTTCCGTTCAAATATAAGTCTGTCATATATTTTTTTCACGCACAAAGACCACGGCATATCATGTACTTTACCAGTATCACCGCACGCTATGCCGTCAACCGCCTCGATATTTACCCGGTATATATTTTTGTGTTTTCCCGAAAGTCTGAATAACACGTTTCTGTATACACGTTCACGTATGCATATATCAAGCTTTAAAAACTCTTCAAGATGTTCAATTACCGCATCTTCTTTTCCATAAACCACATATTCATCAATTGCCTGGCAAGTCTCTTTTTCTATATGCGACTCTATCTTTGCTGCATCCAAAGATGCTGCACACAGCGATTGTGTCACGTTTGGATTAAAAATATCTTTCATAAGAGGAATGAGAATATTTCTCACTTTATTTCTCGTATAATCATCATCAAGATTTGTCGAATCAGTTATAAAACCCTGTCCTTCTTTTTCAAGAAAATCTTCTATATCCTGTCTTGTAACACAAAGAAGCGGCCGGATTATATCGCCATTAACCGGATTCATTCCAACAAGCCCGGCAAGTCCGGTTCCACGCATAAGATGCATAAGCACAGTCTCCGCCTGGTCGTCCATATGATGTGCAACCGCAATTTTTGCATCAGGATAACACTTTGCTTCTTCTCTGAAAATCCTGTATCTTTCCTGCCTTCCCGCTTCTTCCTCACTCATATTGCCATTTTTTGCAATCATAGGTATATTTACATGATATGATTGAAATTCTAGTCCGTTTGCCTGTGCAAATTCTTTGGCAAATTTCTCGTCACGTTCTGCTTCTTCCCCTCTTATTCCATGATTTACATGAACTGTCACAATATTTATACCCAGTCTGTGGATTTCAATTATTCTTTTTAAAACCATAACAAGACATACGGAATCTGCACCGCCTGAAAGTCCTGCCACAATCGTTTTTGTATTATCAGACATTCCTGTCTTTTTCATATAGTCATATACTTTTTCAATCATATCCAGTCCGTTCTTTTGTCACTATAACAAATATAACTTTATATTATACCAGAAATTATATTATTATTTGTCATAAGTGTCAAACAGTCCGAGTACAAGAACTGTCATATCATCAGATGGCTTTCCGCCATTATATTTTAATGATTTACGCATTATCTCTTCTGCCATTGCATCCGGCTTTTTAACAGATATTGTATTTATAATATCTGCGAATATTTTTTCTTTATCAACATTGGGAATATTATCTAACAACCCATCACTTACCATAATAACATAGTCACCATTATAAAGCTTTTTATTAACACGCTCATAATCAACCTTTTCAAGCACGCCAAGTGGCAGTGTTGTCGATTTTATAACTTCCACTGATGAATCACGCTTTATAAATGTAGCCGCCGCCCCCATTTTAATACACGACATTATTCCTGTGTTACAGTCAATCACGCTCATGTCCATAGTTACAGGATTGACACTCTTAGAACCGCCTGCAATATACGCCGCATTTATAAGGTCCAATGCAGCATGTTCATCAAATCCTGCATCTATGCAGTTTTCCATAAGTTCAATAACCATGCGGCTCTCTATAAAAGCCCTCTTCCCGCTTCCCATTCCGTCAGCTATCGCCGCGGTTGTTTTTCCACAATCAAGTCTTGAAATAAGAAAATTATCCCCATTAAATTTACTGCATCCTTTGCCACGGCGTGCAACTCCCGTAAGCATGCGGAATCTGCTCTCCTGTATAAATATAAACTGCTCAAATTGTTCATGAATAGTTGTCCTGTCTGAACCCGGAAGATAATAGCCAAGCCCGAATACTTCGGATATGATTGGCAGAATCTTTTTTACCGAAACACATCCCCTGCCGACAGTCCTTGCCTGCATCACAAGCTCAGCCGCCCCATGATGGTTTCTGATTGTCGATAAATTCTTTATTCTCACACCGGAAAGAAAACATTTTCTGAAAAGTTCCTTTGCAATATCTTTAGGGATTTCTTCTGAATACAGGTGCGTTGTCACACATTCATCCAGCACATCAGCAACAAGAAGGAGCTGTCTTGATATTCCTGGGTCCGCTGTCTTGAACTCTGCCGCATTTTCATATACTTCCCCTAATCTTCTGAATGTCTTAGCCGTCTCTTCAAGCTTGTTAAAAGAATATGTAGTTACATAATCACGAACACTCTCACTCATAATCATACCTCCCTGTCTGTGATTCTTTGCTTTTGTATATTATAACCATATGTTCTGTCATTTTTTGTCATAATGTAGTGATGACAACAAAAAAAGAGGCTGATACGCTGAAAATATTAAGAGGTTTTTCCCCCCCCTCACTGTGCGTATCAGTCTCTTTTATGTATGTATCTGTCAGTCATCCGGTTTTATAAGAATCTCATCCGGATAAAGAAGTCCAAACTTATTCTTTGCAACTTCTTCTACAAATTTCTTTGTCTTAACGTACTTTTTATATTCTTCAAGTTCTTTCTGCCGCTGCTGCTGCTCATTTATCTGCTGTGTAAGGGATTCACTCTGTTCCTCGTAAATCCTGTTTTTCTTTTCCAGCGTCCTTTTTCCATTCCACATGGCAACACCAAGCAGAAGTACAAGTATCACGGCTGTTATCATTCCGGCAACACTTGAACGTTTCTGTCTTTTTAGACGCTGCTGTTTTTCCCATCTGGATTCAAACTGCATTTTTTCCTCTTTTCCCCGGATGCTCTACGTCTTTTGACATGAGCATCCAGCTCATGTACTTTTATTTTAATCAATAAGAACAGTTTTTTCAATGGTTTCAAAATAAATATCAATAATCCGGTCATATATTTCACAAATAATTTTCCAAATGCGTACCTGTAAATCAATGCACCAAATATCTGCGATATTACAATAAAGCCCCTGATAATACCATTATTTCTTTCATAAAGGCAGGTAAAAACACGTATGCTTACATAAAACCAGAACAGTATATCCTCAACCGCCATTGTATACACATGTTTATGCTTAAACACCCGCCGGAATACACGAATACAGTCATATATAAACGCAAACATCATTCCCATAAATAATGCTGCAAAAAATGTACTTTGTTCCCAGATAATAAGACTGCTCACTTTACCCAATCAGCTTTTTGCCACCCGGCAGGCATGTCTAACGCATAAGCCTGCTAAAGAATGACTCTCCCTTCTTGCCAAAGCTGGAAACTTCCGAATATTCCAATGACTGTATGCTGCCATCTATGTCAAGTTCACCCTTCTCTACAGACAGCCTGTTCACATGAAGATTGTCACCTTTTACAGTTACAACACCGTAATCTGTCTCAAGCAGAATCTTATTTAAATCGAACGAGATAACATCACTTATTCCCGTCATCTCAAGACGTTTACGGTCTTCCATGTTAAGTCTGTGCGAACGCCTCTGTTTTATTTTTTCTTCCATAATACCCGCCTCCCATACATAAAAAATTGTATCTTGTTTAATGTATGTCTTAACAGGCATTTATATTCGGAAATAATAATGACTTTTAAATATATTCAAACATGTCCGCCGCTTCTTCTTTTTTCACTGTATCTTTTACATCAAGAACACGGACTTTTACACTTCTGTTACCAAATTCAATCTCTATAACATCACCTTCCTTTACATCAACTGATGCCTTGGCAACTTTCCCATTTATTGTAACCCTTCCTGCATCGCATGCATCATTGGCAACTGTCCTTCTTTTGATAAGTCTTGATACTTTTAAATATTTATCTAATCTCATAACCTGTCTCCTTATATTATAACCTGTATCAGTATTTCTGACCTGTATCAGCCTTTTATACACATAAACTATGAGAAACACGCTCTGCGAGTTTCTCAAGTTATCGCGGCAGTCGCCAAGGTCTCGTGCAAGCACGGACTTTGGCTCGTTACACGCGTAAATCTGAAAACAGGAAGCCCACCAGTCTTTCGACACGATGCACTTCCTGTTCAAAAATTACATTTTCACAAATCCTAAATTTAATTATGCATTAACTGCATCTTTTAAAGCCTTACCAGCCTTGAACTTAGGAGCCTTGCAGGCAGCAATCTTAATCTCTGCACCAGTCTGTGGGTTCTTGCCTGTTCTTGCAGCTCTCTCTGATACTTCAAATGTACCAAAGCCAACTAACTGAACTTTTTCACCCTTCTTTAATTCTTCTGCAACAACATCGATAAGAGCCTTTAAAGCCTTCTCGCTGTCCTTCTTTGTTAATTCTGTCTTTTCTGAAATTGCTGCTACTAACTCTGTTTTATTCATTGTAAATCTCTCCTCAACAGGTATATTTTATTGGTCTACCCAATAAAATCATTTATAAACTCTTTTAATCCATTTGTCAATATAAGCCATTTATTTTAGTCATTTTCACAGTTTTCAAGCGGTTTTGAGGCTTTTTAGCCACTAAATCTTGTTAAAAATGCCAATCTTTACTTATATCATTACTCCGGACCTATGTTTACTCTTCTCAATCTTTTCATTCAGTTTTCTGCAAGGTATAGCAAATAAAAGCCCAATCAGAAGCGATATTATCACATAAATACAAAGATATCCAAGATATTTCCAGTAATTAAGCTGGTATGAACCACCTACACATTCTCTCATTGCATTCATCGCATGCGTAAACGGAAGGAATTCATATATTTTCTGATAAACCTTAGGAAGCACCTCTATCGGGAATGTACCACCGGCTCCTGCTACCTGAATAACCATTATAACTACAGCCAGTGCCTCACCGACATTGCCCATTGCAACTGTGAGTGAGTACATAAATATTGTAAATACAAAGCTTGTAACCGATGCAGCAAACCAGAATTTAAACGGGCTTACGCACTGGATTCCTATATAATACAAATCGCCAAGCGTAACAAGAAGTGCCTGTGCCTGCCCTATAAGGAAAAATGTTATATATCTTCCGAAATAAGCCTGATATGGTTTAACATCTGGATGCTCTTTCTGTGGTTTTACTCCCACATGTATAATTGCAACAAGAATAAGTCCGCCTACCCATATTGCAAGAACTGTGTAAAACGGAGACATCGCAGAACCATATGTCGCTATAGGATATATTGCCTCTGTCTCAATCTCGACAGGTGATGCAACAAATGAACCGAAACTGTCCGCATCAAGTCCCAACACTTTCAAAAGCATATCATAACTTCCGCTATTCTTTATATTATTAAGCTTTTCTATTGTTGAACTTAAATCTGTTTTGAGACTGCCAAGCATCTCTTTCGTATCTTTAAGATTCACGCCTGCCATCGAAATAGATGATGCAAAGCTGTCTATATTGCCATCCGCTTTTGAATATATATTAATAACACTATCCATTATCTGTGCAATCTGTCCAAGACCGGCCGCAAGCTGGTTGGATACACCTGAATCAAGTATATTTCCCTTTGATGCTATCTTCATAAGAGAATCTACTTTCTGCTGCTCTGCGATGATTTTTTTTGACATATCAGGTGAAATCTGTCCCGCTGCATTCATAGCAGACGATGCCGAATCTGTGACACTTATCAATGCCGTAAGTATCGTATCATATGAATCAAGCTGTGTATTAAGCTGCTGCATTTTTGACAAAAGGATGTCAAGAACTGTCTGTCCTGATGTCATATTTTCCTGATTTGCCGATGTATCAACTCCATCTGCCGCCTTTACAAATGTCTGTGCAATTGTACTTATAAATGTTGAGTTGACCTGCTGCTGAACTGCCGTCTTTGCCTTATCTGTAATCTTTGGTGCAATCGCATTCTTTTTCTGGTTTGTATAATAATCTATCTCAGGGTGTGTAACACTGTCTGTAAGAAAACTTACCATTTTCTTTGAAAAATCTTCCGGCATTACAAGTGCCGCATAATAATCGCCAGCGTAAACGCCGTCTATAGCATCCTTTGTGCTGTCTGTAAACACCCAGCCAATTGTAGTATTAGATTCAAGTGCCTCAATAATAGTATCACCCATATTAAATTGCAGACTATCCATAACAATTCCCTTATCATCAGATGCAACCGCTACTTTTATCCTTGAAGTTGACTCTTCTCCATATGGATTCCAGTTTGAAAGAATATTAAACCATGCATACAATGACGGCAGTATTATAAGTCCCATCACAACTACAACTGCAACTACGTTTTTACTTATTCTTTTCCAGTCTGAAATAAAAACTTTGTATATATTTTTCATAGTCCAATCCTTTCTTTGAGATTTTCAATATCCTGTCCGATTACTTTCGGTCCGATAATTGCCTCTTTCTTTTTGTGCGATGTCACACCAAGTTCTTTCATATGCTCCTGCAGATTATAATCCATATACTCTACTGCAATAAGATATGTACAAAGTGCAAAAAGCGAAATTATCCAGAATACCAGATATACAATCTTTGAACTGTTCATTGTAAACATAAGCATAAGGAATATCAGAGGAATCACAATCATACATATCATGCCGACCCTGATTCTTTTTTTATTTTTCCTGTGTGATTCCATATAATATTCCAGCATTTTATTAAATATAAGCTGTTCTTCCTCAACTGCTTCCTCATATTCATCTATATAAAAATCATTTGTTACTGCATCTTCTTCAGGTTCACCGCCTATTATGTATGAATCCACTTGTTTTTCTGACGCTTTTGTTATTTTATTATCCTGTGTTATATCATGTTGTGCTTTATCATCTTTTTCCTGCATGGCACGTTCGACTTCATTTCGTACCGCACTCTGTATAATATTATAAAGCTGACTGTACAATTCTTCGTCTTTAATGTCTTTACTCAAAGTATGCCTCCATATTAATGTCTGTGTTTGCTATATAAATTATGTATACATCCTTACATCATATCTGTATCATGCATACGTTCATGCATATAATGATTAAGCTTCATAAACGGTTTTCTTATAAATAATCCAAGTGCAAGTGAACCGGCGACAAATATAAGAAGTTCTCCTATGTATATCGCATAATCTGCCGAATACATGCCGCTTATTGTCTCTCTCATAGCATTAATCGCATATGGGAACGGGAAGTAAATATATACTTTCTGAAAAAATACAGGAAGAAGTTCTATCGGATATGTTCCGCTTGAACCGGCTATCTGTATTACTACCATTACTACCGCAAGTGCTTTTCCTATATCACCAAATGACACTGTAAGTGTATATATAAGAAGTGTAAATACAAAACTTACGAAGCATGCTGCCAGCATAAACAATCCTTTATGCAGACACTGTATTTTCAAAAGATACAAATCTCCCAAAACCGTTATTACTGCCTGCACCTGACCAAGCACAAAGAATAACAGATATCTTCCAAAGAACAGCTCATGGCTTTTAGCCCCGTTTGTCAGTTCATCTTTATCAGGGTGGACTTTGATAAGTGCTGTGAGAAGAAGTCCTCCAACCCACAATGCAAGTGTTGTATAAAATGGTGCAACAGCTGAGCCATAATTGGCTGTTTCATAAACCTGATGTGTTGATACTTTAACAGGTGAAGATAAGAATTCTCCATATGTAACAGGGTCCTGTGACAATGCCTTTGCAAGCATTTCAAATTTTTCATCACCATTAAGGCTGTCAAGCTTCTGCGTAAGGGTTGTTATTTTTTCTGTCATCCCTTTTATGATTATTCCTGTCTGGTCAAGCCCTATGTTCATTCCGTCAACAGTTGTCATAAGGCTTCCCATCATTGCAGATAAGCCGCTCATCTGCTGCGACATTTCCGTGAGTGATGTTCCTATTGAACTTATTGTTGTACCTATAACCGCACGCAGCGAATCAACACTCTTCCGGAGTGAATCCTGATATAATTTATCAAGTTCATCAATCTTTGTCTCACACTGTCCAAGAATTATCTTTAAAAGTTCCAATTTTGCATTTGTCATTTCTGCCGAATTGGAAACAAGAACTTTTGCCTGTTCAAGAAGTGCTTTTGTGACATTTTCAAGCTGTGTTATTGAGGCTACTGCTGCATTGATAACTTCATCATCCACAACACCTCCAAGCTGCTGTGAAATCTCCTGAAGCTGTCCTGCAAGCGTGTCATTTTGTGCCATAAGTGCATCAAGCAGATTTTGTGCACTGTTAATTCCTGCTATAATCTCATCGGTACCTGCATTATTCTGTACCGAATCAATCAGTTTATGTATCTGCTCTGACAGTTCCTTTGAAGTCTGTCTTATAAGCGATGACAACTCATCAATCTTCTGTATATACTCATCAGCCGCAGCAGATGTCTGCTCATGTATTTTCTGTGTTGTATCCGAACCATCAAGAAGTGCCTGCTGTACCTGCGGTATCTCATTTTTAACCTGATTAAGCGTACCCTGAAGTGCATTATTACTATTTACAAATGCTGTTATTGTTGTATTGTAACCCGAAAGATTGGAATTTAACTTTTTGAGACTTTCTGTCACACCTGATAATATGTCTTTATCCTCAGATAAAATCCCATCTGTGCTACCCATTGCTGTCTGGACTACAGTATCAACAAACTGTGTATTAATATTTTCCTGAAGTGTTGATTTTCCGGACTGCGTAATCTTGCTCGCAACTGCATTTTTCTTTTCATTTTCATAATATGTAACTGACGGATGCACAAGTCCGTTATCAATAAAATCAAACATATTCTTGCTGAAATCTTCACCAAGAACAATAGCTGCATAATATTTACCGCTCTTAACTCCATCAATTGCCTCATCATATGTTCCAAGTATCTGCCAGCCAAGACCTGTATTCTTTCTTAATGTATCAAGAACCTCTTCGCCCATATTTACATTTTTTCCGTCAGAATTTTTATATCCGGCATCCTGCGATACAACTGCTACTTTAATTGACGACGTATTGGCATACGGATCCCAGTTTGAATATATATTAAACCATGCATAAAGTGATGGAATTATGCACAAACCAACCGCTATAATAAGTGCAAATATATTCCTGGATAAGCCAACTAAATCATGCACAAATATTTTCAATACTCTTTTCATACATTCTCCATTTCAAATATTCTATTCTTTCTTAATAATCTTAATATGTTTCAGATTATACATCACAAAAATTTGTGCCGCAAGACATTGGTCAAAAAAAGCCATGCGGTACGTCGTGTATTCCACAACCGACATACTACACAGCTTCTTCATTTTTTATCTTAAATTTCCGGAAATCTATGATTCCATATGATGTCCAAGAAAATCTGATGCTACCATTACCATCTGTTTTTCCTGCTCACCAAATTGCTTCTTTCCATCTTTTGAAAGCATAATAACTGCACCGAGAACATCTCCATGACAGATTATCGGACTTATAATCTGCGAATTATATTCATTTTCAATTTCATCTGAAATATTGATATAATTTCTTTTATTGTCGTCAGACATGAAATTTTCCCTGTCATGCATAATCTGCTCAAGCTTGTCACTTACCGGCTTTTCTACAAGTTCTTTTTTTACTGTACCGGACATCGCTATTATCTGCTCTCTGTCAGATATACACACAACGTTGCCGGTCGTTCTTGCCAGCGACTCCGAATATTCCTTTGCACATTCCGCAAGTTCACCGAGCGGAGAATATTTTTTGAGAACAATCTCGCCCTCTTTATCCGTAAATATCTCCATAGGATCTGTTTCCCTGATTCTCAATGTCCTTCTTATCTCTTTCGGTATGACAATTCTTCCAAGCTCATCTATACGGCGAACAATCCCTGTTGCTTTCATATAATCCTCCAATCCAATATTTAAACAAGAGTGCATAATCACTCTTTTTTTGCTATATATTAGCTCTGGAGTTAGTATGTGGAAAAAGCCGAAAAATTATTCCTTTTAGTTGTTGAAACCTTGCCTGCATTAGAAAGTGCAGGACATCGATAAAAGCCATTCGATTATTCTTCCTTCTGCATAATTTATCTCCTGTTCTATGCTTCTGACATATTCAGAATAATCAACATGCTGCATCTCTTTTGAATGAAAATTTTGTTTGCAGTAGCTTTCTGGCCTAACCACTGCAAGTCTGGAACGCCAAGTGGAAATAAGCTCTTTACTTTGTGTTTTTTCCGCAATTTCTTCAAAAATTTCCGAAACCCAATAAAATTCTTCATATGTGCAATCTTTTTGAAAGAATTTTATTGTCTTAGCACAATCTTTCGTAAAAATTTCAATAGCTGCTTTCCAATAATCTTCAATCCAATAATCATCTTCATTTTCTGTTATACGGAATTGTGCAGCCTGTTTCATTGTTGTAAATTTCATTTTCTATGCCTCCTTTTAACTACGGAACTCTGGTCTGCATCAGGAAAATTTAATACGTTTTATTTTTACTTTCAATTTAACCACTTCCTTTTTTGTGTTTTTATCTATGCTCTAAGGATTTCGAGTAGATCAAAATAATAAAATGTACGGTTTCTACTCTTATTATCTGTGAACAATATTTTATTATCTATTAATTGTCCAAGATATCTATTAACACTTGTCATCGGTATTCCGGTAACATTTGCAATCTGCTTAGCATTTGTAACAGGATATTGATATAAAGCATTAATAATATCTACCATATTGGACGAACGAGCCATATTGCAAGCAATACTCATATGTCTACTATACAACTCATTTATATCCATAATAATCTGAATATATTTTTCACACTGCTTTGTAACTGTTGCAAGGAAAAACTTAATCCACTCATTCCAATCCATATTTATCCTGATATTGTTTAGCAATGTATAATATTTTATTTTATCTCTTTCCAATGCTTCACTTATAAAAAAACATGGCAATTCTATCTGCTTTTACATAGGAATAAGCATTCTGCCAACTCTTCCATTACCATCCATAAATGGATGTATGGTCTCAAACTGAGCATGCATTATTGCAGTTCTTACAAGCGGTCTATATTTGTCACTTGGATTATTAATATACTCTATAAGATTATTCATCAATATTGGAACATCCTCTGGCTTTGATGGAATAAATGTTATCGCATGCGTCCTATCATTTTTACCAATGTAATTTTGTTCCGTCCTGTACTGTCCTACCACCGATGGTTTTCTTACATTTCCCTGCATTAAAATCTTATGAATATCACAAAAAAACTCATTTGAAAAATCTCTTTTCTTTAAGGCTTCATGCCCCTTTACCGTTGCTACATAATAATTACTTACTTAATTAAGATTTTTGTCTTTATCATTAGGAACAACCTGATTTACAAGTACACCATCTAATGTAGCCTGTGTTCCCTCTAATTGAGACGATGCAAGAGCTTCCTTCTGCTGTAAAGTAGGCATAAACCATGAACTGTCCAGTTTACTATCTTTTATTTTTTCTTTATATACTTCCAATTTTGTTGTTGCATCTATCAATTCTTCAAAAAAATATGTCTGATCAATAAAAGTGTTGTCCAATGGCAACAAGCTAGCATTATATGCTTTATCCATAACTTGTCCTCCCTTTGCGTTCTAACTTTTGTACTCTGATTACATCTCTTATAAAACCACAAGCGAAAATATCCACAAAAATATCTCTGTTTTTCTCTTGTAATGGTTTTCATATAGCTACCCGGTTTCAAAATCATAATTTTTTTAATTTTTTGAAACCGAATAAAAAAGTGTCTCCGACACTTCAACTCCCCTTCCCCTCACTCTTGAGGGGTTAGGGGTTTCTTTTTTTCTCATTTTCCCTCATAATAGTCTTATGAATATTTTGCAAAAGATTTTTAAAGACCATTTTGAGGAAATGATTTATATTCAACATCCTCGTGACTCTGTCATCGAAAATGTAGAAAAAATGATTAATTGTGGCGACCCTTCTTTTGGTGGTGCCATGTATACCTGCCCTTCCTGCGGTAATTTCAAATATGTTCCTTTCCGCTGTCATTCCCGTTTCTGTCCTACCTGCGGTAACATGTATGCCATTGACAGAACTACCTCTATGTCCTTTAAGATCATCAATGTCCAGCATCGCCACTGTGTCTTTACCATTGCCGGCAAACTCCGTCCTCTGTTTTTAAATGACCGCTCTCTTTTGAACTGTCTTTTCTCTGCTGTTAATAGTGTTGTTACACATATATTCCATAAAGATAACAAAACCGAACTCTTTACTCCTGGCTTTATCTGTGTACTTCATACCTTTGGCAGGGATTTAAAGTGGAATCCACATATCCATTGTCTCATTTCTGAAGGGGGCATTGGAAATTCTCTTCACTGGCGTCACAAAAAACATTTCAACTATAGACTCTTACGTGATTCTTTTCAGACCGCTCTTTTGAACGAGTTACATTCCAAAATCGGCGACTCTTTCAAAAAACTAAAAGCTTCCATCTACCATGAGCATAAAAATGGTTTTTACGTTCGAGCTATGCCCAATAAATGCAACCCCTCTAACGTGATTAAGTACATTGGTCGTTATCTTGGCAGACCAGTCATTGCAACTTCTCGTATTGATTCTTACGACGGTGATTTTGTTACTTTTCATTACAATCGCCATGAAGACGAGAAATTGGTCATCGAAACCATCCCTGTTCTTGATTTCATGCCACGGCTTACTCAGCACATCCCGGAAAAACATTTTAAAATGATCCGTTATTATGGAATTTATGCCAGACATCGTAAATCTGACCAATCTCTTCACAGAGCAATCTCCAGGGAAAAGCACAAAATATTTCTTTCCTTTAATCGGTGGCGAGAATCTATCCTCCTCTCCTTTGGATATGATCCATTAAAATGCCCTTCCTGCGGTACAACCATGCTTTTCCTTGAGTTATATTTCAACCATAAACCTGTTCCTTTGCATCAATTATATGAAAGAGTGATGCGTAAGCACCGATGTCGTTCTCCTGCTTCTCCTTCTTCTCTTCCACAGTCTCCTGTTACATGGTACAATCAACGTATCTAATATGGAAATGGAGACGATCACTATGAAACGATTCACTGAGACAGAACTTGCAAAGGAACTTCGGCAACAATATATCAAAAATCCTCCGGAAGGCATGACTTCTGACGAAGTCCTCGACATGAGCGATGATGATCTTTTGGATATGGATTATTTCTTACACGAATTTGATGAGCTGGATGATGACGATTTCGGCGAAGAAGGTTTTTATATCTTCTAAACCTAAACCGTCTATTTCTCGTGCCCGCTTTTGTGCGGGCTATTTTCATTCAAAAGTTCGACGAAAGTAGAACTTTCCTATAAAGTAAAAAAGAGCGTCTATCCATTTCCAATTAAGAAATAAATAAACGCTCATCGTAAATATCTTATTATATTTCAGCCAACGCATTATTTTGAATATGTGACTTTTTCGCCGTTCTCATCGTAATCAAACAATCCATCATTTTTTTCTTCCAATGCTTTTATCAAATGATAAATACATTCGTTGTAAGGTGTCGCAATTCCAAGCTCTTTTCCCATTTTCATCAATGCTCCGGAAAACATGTCTATCTCCGTATGGCGTTTTGCATCCAGATCCTGCAATGTAGAATACCTCGCTGTTGGCGGAACTGCACTTCCATGTGACGATGTAGAATCGGCCTTATCAATATCAATTCCTTTTGCTTTTGCAATTGCTTCCAGTTCTGCACGAAGCCCTTTTCTTACAGCATCTATATGAATACTGTCACGGTAACAGCCTACTCCTGCAGATATAACTGCCTGCAAAAGATTATTGCACACGTTAAGTCTGAATTTACTCCACATCTCTTCACGGATATATTCCGTGGCACGATAATGTATACCGCCACTCTCAAAAATTTCACTCACAGCCTTTACTCTGTCACTGTCAAAAGGTGCTTTAAGTTCACCGAAAATAATGCCAATTGTTGTTTCAGGGTCAAAATGATACCCATCATCCTCTTTATGTGATGCAACTTTTATAAGAGAATGTAATATTGGTTTCATGCCTGTTCTTGTAGAAATTATCTCCTCACTGTCAACTCCATTCATAAGGCTCATCACAGTAGTTGTTCCGGATGTATTTTTACCGGCAATAGTATCAATGCTGTCAAGTGCTCCGTCAAGTGCTCCATATTTTAGAGCCACAATAAGCAAATCAACGCCTTTTGCCTCATCAGGTGTCCATACTTTTGGATGATAAACCTGCCCGTTAATTCCAATTCCGTCACGCTCAAGTCTTTCCTTACGGCTTCCCTCTGCAACAATTCCAAACTCAATATTTTTAACTTCTGAAAGCCCCCATATAATGTATGCACCAACTGCTCCTGCACCAAGAAGTGCCACAGATTTAATCTTCACTTTCAACCCCCCATAGCTGCCTTTATACGCTATAATTTTTACTTACATATTCCTTAATTGCCTCGCTGTCCTCAGGCATACGGCATCCGACAATATACTCACCATCATTGTTTGAACATCTGATTACGCAGCCTTCAAGCGGCTTATCACCTATAACTGCAAAATCTTCCACTTCTGCTGTGATGTTTTTATTTTTCATGCTCTCAAATATATTATCATTAACTACAAATGCAAATCCATTTGCACTTATATTAACCATATGTCCATTGTATGAGTCTGCTCTTCCGTCAATTCTTATAACACATTTGTTATCAAATGGCATTCTTGGATATTTTCTTCTGTTATATACCTCAGGATTTGTCTGGATATTAAGCCTGTACTGACCCTTTTCTGCCGGCTTTGAATTGCATACCGCAATGTCTTTCCAACAGTATAATACATTTTCAACAACAATCTGAAGTCTGCAAAGCTGAGGCTTTCCAACGTCGTCCTGAACTATCCGGACATCTTTATCAAGCGTTACAAATATATCGTTGTTCTTACATTCAACAACTTCACCAGTATATTCTTTTCTTCCGCTTATGTCTGTATTCAAAACAAGCGAAATCTTCATGCCGCTCTTTACATCCTGAACACCCATAAATCCGCCAACACCAAGTTCCTCCATAAGTTCGCCGACAACACTTTCAATATCCAATGCACTTTTAGCACTTAATTCATATTTGCTGAGCATTGTTTTTGTTGTCTGTTCAGCCTCATTAATACTCTGTGTCATAATATGCATAACTTCGCCAACATGATTCATATTTTCGGTAAGCGTTTTATTAGAGGATTCTACTTCTTTGACAGCACTGTCAACAATCTTAATATTTTCACCAAGCGTAGATGCGTCGTTGGTAATATCTGTCACACTCTTATTTACATATGCCATCTTATCAATATTAAGCTGTATTAACTTTACAGTTTCTGTTATTGACTCCATCATCTTCTCTGATGTTTCTTCAAGATGCGAAAGTGCTTCCATAATACTGTTAGATGACTCTTTTGTTCCACTGCTCAGATTTCTTATCTCATCAGCTACAACAGCAAAACCCTTTCCGGCTTCACCTGCTCTTGCTGCCTCAATTGAGGCATTGAGTGCAAGAAGGTTTGTCTGGCTTGAAATGCTTTCAATAGTACCTGTCTCTTCTTTTACACTGTTGAAATCCGCCTTGAAATCTTTAAGTATTTTTTCAACATCTTTTGAGAGAACCGCCATTTTATTGGTTACTTCAACAACTTCTTTTAATTCATTCTCACTTGTATTAGCATGCTCAACAGAAGCCCCGATAAGTGTGACAACTTCATTCATAAGGTCAGCAACATCCTTAACCTGTGTGTCAATAACCTTAGTCATCTCCACTGATGAAATTGTCTTATCATTAAGAATTTCATTATTTGAGGCAAGTGTTTTCATATCTTTTACAACATTATCCGCACCTTCTTTATTCTCATCCGCAAGTTCTCTTACGACAGTAACACCGTCAACTATGGAATTGCTTGCATCCTTAACCTGTTCAACCGTCTTTACAACTCTTGCAAGATTTGCCTTAATCGAAGCCGTAAGTGCACCATCCGATTCAATAAGATGCTTAATAGAACTGTCAGTACAGAAAAAGCAGCACAGAATCATCGCAAACTGCAATGCACACTCCGCACTTGACACAAAATCCATCATGCCTTTTGCAAAACCGTTATACATATTGCTAGATATAAGAACAAACAAAGTCATCCACATCATAGACTTTATATACTTCGGATCTTTGTAAAGAATCATCATTGAAATCAAAGGCATTACGAACACAAATGTTATCTGACTAAGAGAAGTCCATGTTATAACGGCATAAAACAACAGATATCCTACTCCCAGGAACCACTTATACTTATTGCTGTCATTACCTCTTATAATCAGATATACCGCACCGCTTATATAAAGCAGCCATCCTGTTATTGTAAATGCAAGAAACCTGCTAAGTTCCACATCACCTGACGGAATCTTCACACCATAATAAACTGTTATAATCGCTAATAAAATAAGCCATGTCAATCTGGCTCTCTTGTTTGCTTTAGCCCTGAAAAAGGACTCGTCGTACTCCTGCATACATTATCCTCCTGTTTCTCCGGCAAAATACCCCGTTTATTTAATTTCCATGTACAATAAAATTAAAAACCTCCAATATTCTCTCACACAAATATATCTAAATATTAACACATATATTGGATTATGTAAAACAAAAGCACTCTTTTTGCAAGATGTTTTTCAAAAGTCATTTTTGAATTCATAAATCATTCAAGAATTTTTCCATCTATTGAAATAGTCACAACCTGCCATGGAATAAATTTTCCACTGTTTTTTAAAGCCATTTTTGCTGCATATTCAAGTCCGCCACAGCATGGAACTTCCATTCTCACAACTGTCACACTTGCAATATTGTTATTTGCAATAATCTCTGTCAGTTTTTCACTATAATCAACTGCATCAAGCTTAGGACAGCCTATAAGAGTAATCCTTCCACTCATAAAATCGCTGTGCATATTAGCATAAGCATAAGCCGTGCAATCAGCTGCAATCAGAAGATTTGCATTATTAAAATATGGTGCACGAACAGGAACGAGCTTTATCTGACAAGGCCACTGTCCAAGCTGCGACTGTGATATGCCTGAACTACAACATGCATTTTCACAGTTATCAGATACTTCTTTCTGCTCTTTTTCTTTTTGTGCTTTATTGGCAATAACTGCCTGCTCATCATATGCAGCCGCTTCTCTTTGCACAAATGTTATAGCTCCTGTCGGACATTCAGGCAGACAATCTCCTAGTCCGTCACAGTAATCATCCCGTAAAAGTTTTGCCTTGCCATCGACAAGACCTATCGCACCTTCATGACATGCATTGACACATGCACCACATCCGTTACATTTATCTTCATCAATATGAATAATTTTTCTAATCATGATATATTCCTTCTTTCTTGTTTTTGTGAATTAAGCATACTATAATGGCTATAATAATTACGTTGTTATAACCACATTTGAAAAATAAAAGGAGTTTTTATGCAAATACCATCATTGCCTCTGTTTGCAAATATCAATGAAAACGAATGGAATTATCTTAGAGAACATAATATGTTAAAATTATCATCATATGCAAAAAATAACATAATTTTTCATATGGATGAACTTATAGATGAAATAGGAATAGTTATCTCAGGAATTGTAACAATTGAGAGTATTGACCTGTGGGGAAATAAATCCATTCTCAGCAATATTGCTTGTGGTCACGTTTTTGCAGAAACTTACTGCTTCTGTCGTGAACCACTTCAGGTCGAAGTTATCTCTGCCAGCAATACCGAGATTCTTTTCCTTAATATCAGCAGACTGTTTACACAATCAGATAACAACAACATTGCAAAAACACTCTCACAAAAAATCACAGGTAATATGCTCACCATTTCCATGCACAAAAACCTTATTTTATCAAACCGCATTTTTTGTACATCTCCCAAAACAGTCAGAAGCCGCCTGCTCATTTTTTTATCAAATGAATCAAGAAGAGCCGGCAGATCTGATTTTACAATACATTATGACCGCCAACAGCTCGCCGATTATCTTAATGTTGACCGCACTGCACTCTCCAAAGAACTTAGTAAAATGCGTGACGATGGTCTGATTTCATTTAAGAAAAATCAATTTTCAATAAAATCGCCGCTTCATGAATAGCATCTATTCCATTAACACTTTACTAATATATAATGATATACTAGGCTCAAATCTTGTTCCCTCCATGTACTTTATATCACTAATAATCTTTTCCGGTGTTTCACCCCTCATAACATGCCTGTCTGCATAATCTGCCACCGACAGGATTCTTGCAAGCACCGGTATTTCATTACCTTTAAGTCCTTCCACAAAGCCGGTTCCGTCAAAACATTCACGGTGATACTTTACCGCCTGTGCAACATTAATTGTATCTTCAACCTGAAGCGTACGTAAAATCTCATATCCTTTTGTAACATATGTCTGATATACTGTATATTCATCATCCGTAAGGCTGTCTTTACGTATCAGTCTATCCGGTATTCCCACCATGCCTATCTCATGCAGCAAGCCTGCACTATATGCATATTCGCACATCTTTTCATCAAGCTTCTTCATCTGTGCAATCTGCCTGCAATACCCGGCAACCCTCACACAATGTTCCTTTTCTCCCGAAATCTTTGCATCAAGAGCATTAGTCATAGTATCCATAATTCTCATAGACATTGCATGAAGATGTTTATTTTCTTCTTCTATACGGATTTGCAGAATCTGCTTTCTTCTTCTTTTATCAACCCAGTACTTCTGAATAGCATACATAAGACAATATGAAATCAATATAATACACACATAAATATATGGAAACCTCAATGTAACATTATCACCATATATATGTCTTACTGACATCTTCCCATATGTCCTTGAACATATAAGAATGATTACCGAACATATTATATTGATAAAAAAACTATTACGTATTCCAAGTATAAATACCGCCACCGATGAAAAAAACAGTGGAAAAAATACGCTGAAATATCCGATACACGCATGGTAATATACAAAGAATACCGGGATGGCAATTATAATAAAAGCAGCAACATCAACCCATGTCCGGTAATTCTTACGTGAGACTGCAATATTTAATAAAAGCATTAAAATAATAGAAAATAATGCCATAATATAATCCGTGTCCACTCCATATATCAGCCCATTAGGAATACTTATAATCCATATAAAACAGAATACTATCTTCATCCATAATGCAAGATGTTCATCCTCATACCGGCACATTAATATATCAATAAAACCTGTACGTGTGTCTGTAAATTTTGCTTTGGTATCTCCCATATATTACAATATTATCCTGCCTTCCTTTATCAATTCGACAACAACCTGTGCAACATCTGCATCAAACTGTGTACCTGCCCCTTTTTCAAACTCACTGATTATATAATCTTTATCGCAATGTCTTCTGTAACATCTGTTGGAACTCATAGCATCTAATGAATCCGCAGCACTGATTATCCTTACAATATCCGGAATCTTATCACCTTTAATTCCATACGGATATCCTTTTCCATCAAATCTCTCATGATGATAAGCTGCTCCCATATCAGCCTGTGGAAGAAATTCAAGTCCTGCCAAAATCTCTTTACCCCATATCGTATGCTTCTTCATAAGCTCGTACTCTCCATCTGTCAACCTTGAAGGCTTGTTAAGCACTGCATCAGGAACCGCTATCTTTCCTATATCATGAAGAAGAGCACTCCTGTATATAATATCAATCTCTTCTTTTGTATAAATCCTGCTCTTCATATTTTGTGCAATAAGTTCCGAATACTGTGCCACCCTCTTTGAATGCTGCTGTGTATACCCATCCTTTTCATCAAGCATACGGCTGATTGCCGTAACAGAATTAATCATCAGGACTTTCGTTCCCGCTACAGCTGACTGAACTTCTTTTTCAAGCTCATGCTCGTCATCAGCCTGTCTCATCTGATAATTCTTGTAGAATATATCCACGGTAATTACAACGAGACAGAAACCCCAGTAAAAAACAGGATAGAAAAAACGGTAATCCCTGCCATAATCATAATTAAATATATTGCCAAGCGGCGTCCAGAACGAAATTGTAATATATAGTCCATATATAACACACACAGGAACACCAAACTTCATTCCCAGTAAAATAAGTGTAATAACAGGAAGCAAAAGATACCATAATAAAGAAAATCCATCATTGGCTCCCATGAATATAATTGGCACAGCAAGAACCAGCAGAATAACTGCCGCAATCCTGCATACTCTGTATACATTCTTAAAATAATCTAATGCCCATACTGCCACCAGCGACACAGCTGCCACAAAAAATGTAGCTGCACCTATAATATACTTGCCGAGTCTTATATTCTCGACATCAATAAGAATCATAACAATTGCAAATACTGCCATAATCTTCTGAAGTGTTGCCGTATCAGCCTTTACGGACTTCTCATAGGCATATACTCGTTTTACTGTATCAAACGCTTCTGATAGTAATTTCATTAAACTTCACCCTGTCATCTTGTAAGTTAAACTTGTAATCCAATTCTATATGTATTATATCATATGTATATTTTAATGTAAACAATTTATTTGCAACATATAGTTCGACATTTTTCAACATTTTATACAAATTTGTTGAAAATATTAGTTAGAACCCTTATAATTATAGTGCATATGATTTATGAATTTATTTTATCTAATAGGAGTATTTTATATGGATTATGATGAAAAATTATTTAAAGCGAAGGCCAATATAAAAGCCCGGAGAATATGGCTTGTATTCGCCCTTCTTCTCACTGCGAACTATGGTTCCGATGTATCTTCCGGTCTTTATCCGGTAAATAATTATATTATTTTTGTTATTTTGTGCTGGATACCTTTCTTTATTGGCGAAATTCTTCTTCGCATAAAAGGTAAAGATACAGATATATATAAGTATAATCTGGTAATCGGATATGGCATTTTTTATACATTTTTATTATGTACCACTGAATCACCAATCGCTTTTACTTACATACTTCCTGTTACAAGCCTTCTTGTTTTATACAAGCAGCGTAAATTCATGGTTTACTGTGGAATAGCCAATACTGCCAGCATAATATTCAGTGCATTCTACAGAGCCATGTTACTTGGATGCACAAGTGCTTCAGATATGAAAAACTACCAGCTTCAGGTATCATGTATCGTTTTGTGCTATATATGTTATGTAATGTCAATCAAACATCTCAACGAATCGGATGGTGCATTGACAGACAGCATTAAGGCTGATTTACAGCGTGTTGTTACAACTGTAGAAAAAGTAAAAACAGCAAGCAATACTATCATGGACGGCATCACTGTTGTACGTGAACTTGCTTCAGAAAACAAACATGGTTCAGATCTCGTACTTGATGGTCTCAACGAACTTACCGACAACAACAAACAGCTCCAGAACCACGCCTCGTCTTCACTTGATATGACTACTGACATTAATTCCCAGGTTGAAAATGTTGCGGGACTCATCAATGAGATGGTATCTCTTACAGCTGAATCAGGTTCCCATGCCCAGACAAGTTCAACCGACCTTGAGAGTCTTGTAAAGACATCAAAAACAATGTCAGAATTATCAAACGATGTTGAAAATATTCTCACTGAATTTAAGAATGAATTTGAGACCGTTAAAGAAGAAACAAGCACTATCGATAATATTTCAAGCCAGACCAACCTTCTTGCTCTCAACGCTTCAATAGAAGCCGCAAGAGCAGGTGAAGCCGGCAAAGGATTTGCCGTCGTCGCTGAACAGATTCGTACTCTCAGTACAGAAACCAAGTCATCTTCAGGGCAGATACAGGACGCACTTACACGTCTCTCAGAAATATCTGACAAGATGATGACCTCAATAGAACAGACAATCAAACTTATACAGGTTACTCTTGAAAAAGTTACTCTTACCGGTCAGAATGTTAATAAAATTAACGAAGATTCCGGAAAACTCGGTGAACATATCTCTGTAATCAATACAGCTATGAAAGAAGTTGAATCTTCAAATCATCAGCTTGTCGATAACATGGAAAAAGTATATAACATTGTCGATACAATGACAGGCTTCATCAATGAATCTGATGAAACAAGCAAGCGAATGGTAAGTAAATACGAAGAAAGTGCTTCAAATATCGATAACATTGAAGAAATAATCCAGGGACTTATGTGTGAACTTGGCATCGGCGGTTTCATGGGAATTGACGACATCAAGCCCGGCATGAAACTGAGCCTGTTTATTGATTCCGAAAATGGTAACATTAATGAATATCACGGTGAACTCCTTGAACAGAACAGTAACAGCATAAAAGTACGCCTTGATAATTCAATTAATGTAGCAAAAAATACACCTTGTAAAGTACAGGTAACTGTTGGTAATGTTCTTTACTGCTGGGATAAAGCTGCAATTAATCCTACATCAGGATTAACTGCCGGCAGCAGTTCAACTAATACATTAACAATAACGATAACTACACGTCCTAGTATTGTAAACAGACGTAAATATCCTCGTCTTGATATATCTAACAGATGTACTATTACAGTTAAAAAGACTGGTACGACTTACTCCGGAAAGCTTGACAACATCAGTGCTAACGGATTTGCTTTCCTTGCTGATAATTCATTCTTTGCAGACAGCAAGGGTTCTGAAATCTCTGTGCAGATTGAAAACTTCGACCTTCCTGACAACTCCGTTCTTGAAGGTAAAATCATTCGTTCATCAGACAATGACGGCATGTATATCGTAGGCTGCCAGATGCCTGCTGACAATCTGGCAATTAAAGATTACGTTGAAAAACATTTAAAATAAAATCTTGTTCTTACAGGACGTAACGAACAAAAACTTATCGACGCAAAGGAAGAGCTTGAAAGCTGTTCCTGCAGGTCGTTTCGGTGATCCTGAACAGGACATCGGACGCGTATGCGTACATCTTGGTTCACCTGATTTCAAATATATGTCAGGCGAAACTATCACGCTTGAAGGCGGACTTGGTCAGAGACCTTAATCACAGTAACAATAACCGTAATTAATCATAATAATAACCGGTTCAATCGAAAAACACCGTACCACATACTTGTGATACGGTGTTTTTCATATTTCAAATAATTACAAAATACATTTTTGTATTATTTTACTTATCTTCTTTTTTCTTCTTTGAAGAAACTGCAACATATACGATACCTGCAACGGCAATTACCATAACAATGATTAAAGGAATAAGAACTTTCATTACTCTGTCACCTGTATCTGGTGTTGTAATTGATGTGTCACTTCCTGCTGGTGTATCTGTTCCGTTATCAGCAGCATCTGTATATTTAAGGAAGTTGCCTAAGTTGATTGAACCATCTTCATTTCTCTGAATTGCTTCAATTCCACCAAGGAGATAATCCTTGAATTCAGCGAGGCTTACAAAGTTAGCTGCTGTAAGTTCAACACCATCAGCATTAACAGATTTGCCTGTTTCTTTGTCATATAAGAAATTGCTTGATGACTTAATCATATTCATAATATCAGCTTCTGCATCTTTTTCTGTTGATGTAAGAGCTGCAAGTGTCTCATCATTTTCCCATGAGTTATCTGCAAATGACTTGAAGTTTTCAACCACAAACTGTGCAGTCGCACCTGTATATGTGTGAAGTTCAAGGTTTGAACCTCCGTTGTTGTAACCTGTACAGTTAATGTACTCGCCCATTGGGTCACTGTTGTTTGTGAAACCGTTAGCTGCATTACCAAATGAGTAGCTGTTGTAAACCTTATGATTTACGGCGATACCGCTGCCGCCCATCTTGAAGCCGTTACCGTCACCCTTTGTCTTAACGAGCTTGCCATCTTCAATTACATAACCATTAGCATAACATACTGAATCGTAGATTTCTACTTCACCGATTGCACCTGTACCGCTCTTTGAGAATAAATCCCAACCATCATCTGCGTTATATGCAGCTACACAGTACTTGAATACGTTACCAACACCACATGTAAGCTTTGCAGCAAATCCATCGGCATTATTGTCTGACTTATCTCTGTTGTTGTAAGCATTACAGCTTATAATCTGGTTGTATGAAGGCCAGTCTTTCTGTTCTGTAGCACCATCAGTTCTTGAAATTGAAAGACCTGAATTAGTATGTCCTGCAAAATCACAGTTCTTTAATATATTATGATTACCACCGACTCTTACGCCGCCGCCGTTAAGGAATTTAATTCCCTCAACATACCAGTAATCACCAGAAACATCAAATGTATTTCCTGTAGCTTTGCCATCATTACCTGCAAAATCAAATACTACATCTTCTGTATTATCAGGGTCAGCCACAAGCATCTTCATATCTTTAGCTGTACCATTGTTATATTTTTTAATAGCTACAGATGATGAAAGGTTATATGTGCCACCCTTTACATATATAGCCTGACCTGCCTGACAGAATGTAAGAGCTGTCTGAATATCAAGTGGATTCTCGACTGTACCATCACCTGACTTGCTGCCGTCAGCAGAGACATAAAGTGGTGTTTCTACTGCTGCATATATTTTTCTTACTACTGTATTATTCTGTGTAATAGTATCCTTAGGATTAATATTCTGTGTTGCATCAGGCTCAAACTGAATCTGGAACTTGTTATTGCCTACTGTAAGTTTTGTAGGATATGAATATGTACCAGCTTCAACTACCTGCTGGCTTGCAAGTGTCTTTCCATCCTGCTTTACAGTAAGAAGACCCTTTGTATTAACTGTCACTTTGTATTCATAATCTTCATCTGCTGTCTCTCTTAATGAAGCCTGTGTTACAGTAGGTTTTGTTGCATTTACAGGTGCAAATGTCTGTGGTGCATCAGCTTCTCTTGATGTAATCTTAACATCAATATCATTTGAATTAACTTCAATCTTAGCTCCACGGGATGCCATAAAACCTAAGTACATCTTATTGCCTTCAATCTTTTCAAATGTGTCAGCAGGAAGATACCATGTCTTACTTCCGTCAATTTTGTTTACTGCATTTCCGGCTTCATCTAACATTGTAGCATATACGCCTGTATTATCTTTTTTAAGTGTAAGTGTAAATGTCTTAGGAGCATCTTCTGTTACTTTCTCAGATTTACCCTTATTTACAAGTGTATAATTTACTTTTCCGCTTGCATCGTCTGCTGAAGCCACGCCGTATCTTCCGAATACATTAAATGCACCGTAATATCCGCCGACTGACATTGCATTAGAACAGTAAATTGATGCATCTCCGTCAGGTCCGATAGAATCTCTTACCATAATACCGAAACCTTCCTGATTATCAGTTGATTTCTTTGTTATAAAGTAATCAACTTTTATCTTTGCTGTAATTTCAAAGTTATCTTTTGCAGGGTCAAGTACTGTATAATAATATGATATACCATCCTGTCCATCATCAGTACACTTACCTACGCCCTCTTTAGCTTCTACAGTAATTGTCTTTGAACCATCTTCATTGTCCGTTACAGTTGCTTTTTCTGCATTTGCTGTAGACTGTCCGAATGTTACTGCTTTCCACTCAAGGTCGTTATATTTGTAATCAATCTTATCTCTTACAGCTGCTGTAAATTCTGTAGAAAGTGCTTTGCCATCAACTTCAGCACTTACAACAATCTTATACTCGCCTGCTTCATCTTTGTTAAATGCTGATGAATCTACCTTAGGTGATTCAACTTTAACTTTTTCTTCGCTGTCATATACAGCATATACCTGAAGACCGTCAGCTGAGAAATCCTCACCCTTTAAATATGTTGTCTTATCAGGAATCTTTGTAACTTCAAGTGACTGAACTGTTCTCTCTTTAACTTCAAGAGTATACTCGGCTGTCTTTCCACCATATGTAACTACATATGTATATTTACCTGTCTTTGTTGTATCAAGAGCATCACCCTTTGCCTCAACAGCAAATCCTGCTGACAATACTTTTGATGAACCGTCAGAATATTCTGCTGTTACCAAAACACCGTCTCTGTAAGCATCAACATCATAAACAACATCTTTATAAAATGTTGTTCTGTTTGGACCAGCAAGTTCAATCTTAGTAACCTTTGCATCAGAAACATTTACATCAAATTTATATTCTTTTGTAACATCGCCATGTGTATGTGTGATTGTTACCTGTGTCTTGCCTGCCTTAGAAAAATCATAAGAAACAGTTGTATCTGCATCACCTGCGGCAATCAGATCCTGTAATTTCTTAGTCACACCACTGTTATATACAACATTTCCTTCAAGACCTGTAAGGTCAATACTTTCATCTAAGAGATAATCTGTCTTGATTGGATTGTAATCAACCTTAATATCTGCAACTACTTCTTTTACTACTTTTACAGGAATTTCAATCTTTGTACCAAAGTAATCAAGCACAATCTTGCCGCTATCTGTTATCTCTGAAAAATCAGGTACTTCTATACGGCAGTCTTTTGCTGTGATTGTCTTTTCAACACCACCAAGTGTTACATTTGCCGAAAATCCTGCAAGGTCAATATCATTGTATGTATTTCCCTGGATATACTCCTGTTTTGAAGGCTTAGTAACATCTTTTACAACTACATCTGAATTAGTATCTGTAACTGTAAGTGTTGTATCCTTAAATGTTGCCTTAGCCAATCTTGATGTAAATACACCAACATACATCGCGTCGCCTGTGAATATCTCAGAAGCTTTTCCTTCTTTGTATACAACTCCATCCTTTGAAAGGATTAAGCTGTCACCAATTTTCTGAATTGCAAGGTCATATGTCTTGCCGGTTTCAACTTTTGATTCACTAAGAGAACCAACATTAGATGTACCTGTATGCCATGTTCCGGCACATTGGGTATTTACCTTGTTTATTGATGCTGTAACTTCACCTATAGTTGCATTAACGAGTGGAGCAGCATCACCTGTATTTTCATGTTCGCCAACAGCAGCTCTTGCCATAAGACCCATACCCTGCTGATTTGTAACAGCAAATGAATCTACTGTCATCTTTGTTGTGATAGTAAAATCTTTGCCATTCTCAATTTTGTAATAAAGAAAATCAATTCCTTCATGGTCTTTTGCTATCTTACCCTTGTTTCCTGATGATTCAAGTGTAACACTGCCATCTGAATTCTCTTTAATTGTATTATTTGCAACGGCTGTACTGTTACCAAAAACAGACCATGTCCAGCCCTTCCATGTTCCGTCAGCCACTTCTTTGCCGCCTTCAAAAGCTGTTGCGGCGTTTGCTTTCTGAATGAGCATGCTTGTAGGCATAACAGAAAGCACCATGAGTGCTGCAAGAACTAAAGACAATACTTTCTTGCCTTTTTTGAACTTCATAACTCTTTCCTCCTTTTTTATACATTCCCAAAAAAATGCAATAACGCACTCAATTGTACATGATGCACAACTTTCATGCGTATGACTATTATTTCAAGAAATATTGTGCATAGATTGTACTATATAATCTGATATCAGACCACTCATTTTTTTATTTCAAACCTCTAAAGTACAGTTTTTTTATTCTTTTACAAAAATCTTTTGCAAATTATCTATTTCTTTTTGTTATTTCTATATTAAAAATGCTTCCCAAACAATAAAAAATGATGCACACGCTTTACCCCTAAGCATGTGCATCATTTTTAATTTTCACGTTCTAAATAAACCCACAATACGTATTTTCAATTTCAGGAATTTAACTTCTCTTTCTTGAACGAGCCTGTGCAAATAATACATACGCTGCACCAAGCATTGCTGCTGCCATTAATGACATCATCACTACAACTGCCATCATACCCATATCACCTGTATTTGGTGATGAACCTTCTGCATCTGGTTTTTCTGCTTCAGGTGCTGCCGGCTGATTATTATCTGTGTTGCCAGGTGTTACAACTGTTTTAGCTGCATCTTCATATACAATTGCATATGTTGAGAACTTATCAGTCTTGAATGTAATTAAACCTGTCTCTTCATCAAATACACATTTCTCTTTATCAATAACAGTAACTTCACCATCATGAACTCTTATAATTTTGTATGTTCTTGTCTTAGAATCATCTTTGTTAATAAGTTCTTCCGGTACCTGAACCTTTAATGTTATTTCTGAATTAAATTCAGCCTTAACTGCTGCATTACTGCCAACCTGTTTTTCAATTGTGATATCAAATACTTTTCCAACAACACCATTATTAACAAGTGAAGAAATCTTTGTATCTATAAGCTCCTTATCTCCCGCCTTAACTTCATCTTTTACAACAATATTAAATTTAATATCAGCACCGGCTTTAACAGCTTCTTTTTCTTCATCTGTAAGCTTAACTGATGATTCAATTTCCTTTACAGTATCTGCATCATTTTTAATTGCTGGTGCATCACCCTTAACTTCAACATCTGCGTTTGGCTTATCAGGTGTTGGTTCTGGGTCTGGTGTTGGAGGTGTAAGCTTATCAATAACAGCCTCTTCCATTACATGTCCGCAGACTGTACATTCTTTGTGCTTGCTTCCTGCTTCTTCTGCTGTTGCTTCCTTGTCTACTATCCACTCACTTGCTGTATGTAATGCCTTAATATCAATTTTTGCAGCGTCTTCTGCTGTAAGAATTGTAACGCCTTCTGCTCTTGCTGATGTATCAACTGCTGTTCCATCAGGTGTATGTGTATTATATTCATAATAATGAGCATCTTTTACTTTTGCATTCATATCTTTGTAAGCAACAGGATCAATCATATTTGCAGACTCAACTTCTGTGTTAAGCCATGTAACTGTTCCTGCTCCCCATGCACGTGCAAGAATATTCTTTGACGTAGCTTTGAGACCAGTTGATGATGTTGTAACAATCTTACAATTGTTAAATATATATCCATGCTTACCCTTTGCCTTAGAAGCAACAATGTAACTTGCTACTGCTTCCATATTGCTGTAGCTGTACATGCTTAATGTACATTCGTCAAATACAGGATTACCGTCACCACAGATATAATCAGTAGTTCCCTCAATTACACAGTTTTTAAAATATGAAACTTCCTGTGCATCACCTGTATAAACTGTATCCTGACTGCTAAGGAACTTACAATCCTTATATTCTGTATCGTCAGCCTGGATATAGATAACTGCCGCTCTCTCTTTAGCTGCTTTAGAACGAACATCAATATTTTCTGTTGTTCTGGCCGTACATGCAGGAGCTACATTCTTATCTGCACCATCTGCAAGTTCTTCCTGTGTGAGATATCTGTTAAGAGAATTTTCAAATGTAATATTCTCAGCTTTGAATCCCTTTGCATTTGCAAAAAGATTTACCGTTGAACCCCAATGTCCCGGATTCTGCTCAACTGCTGTCTTATAATATTTATCAACTGCCCATGCTTCATCATAATATGAACCATTTTTTCCATCAGTTGTTTTCTTTGCACTATAATAAGAGAATCCAACGCCATAATACCATGTGATTGTTGAACCACTCTCTTTTGCACTCTTAATTGTTATATTAGGAGTATCTACTATTACCTGCTCTCTGTATAAATCATCAGTAAGGACAACTGTTACTCTCTCATCCTCACTTCTTTCCATTCTTGCAATATACTTAACTGCATCTGCAATCTTTTCAAACTTCTGACCTGCACCTACCTTAACTTCTGCTTCATAAGCAACTGCTGATGTATCTTCAGGTGCATTAAGATATACGTCATTAGACACTGCTGTATTACCAACACTTACATGATCATATGCTGTATATCCTTCACATTCAACAGATGTCTCATATTCACCTGCACGAAGCTTTACACTATATGATTTTCCTGAAACATCAAAAGTATATGTGTAATCAGGAGTATCCATATTCTTAAATGTTATCTTTGTTACATTAGCATTCTTCTTATCAGAAGTAACAAATGAACCTTTAACATCAACAACCGGCTTCTTTGATGCATTAATTGCAACATCTGAATATTTGCCTTCGGCCTTATTAATTTTTTCTGTTACTTCATAATCATCTGCATTTTTAATTACAACTGCATAATCCTTATCAGGAACAATATATTCCTGTGCATATGTATAATTACCATCAGCTGTCTTTGTAAGTGATAATGTTACTGTATCAAGGGATGTATCATCAGGTACTAATTCTACAGCAACATCACCTTTTAATGCAGCATCAGGCACTCCTGTAAATGTACCTGCTACTGTGGCTACAGGTGCTTCAACAGCTTTAAAATTAACTTCTGCTGTCGCTGAATTACCTGTAAGGGTAAATTTATTAGCATCATTTGTATCATCAACTTTAGAGCCTGCCTTTGTAATTACTGCAACATAATTAGTATTACCGGCTATTCTCTTTAATACTGCTGTATACTTTCCTGAAGCATCAATATCAGCAATAACAACTGCTGCTTTATCATTATCAAGATTCTTGAACTTAATGCTCTTAACTCCTCTTTGTACAGCATTTTCAACTGTACCGCTTACTGTGACAGAATTAATCGGATTATATTCATCAATTGTAATAGTCTTTGCTTTAATATCACCATTAGAAACTAATGCAAGATATTTCTTTCCTTCAACTGTTCTGATATAATCGTCAATATCGTCAACTGTAACAGTTATACCCTTTGATGACATTGCAACATTATATGTAGTATCTTTAGTATTATCACCAAAAATTACAAGTCTGTCCGGCTTATCACCATTACAAGTCATTGTAACAGTGACCTTTGTTGTATCATCCTTAATCGGAAAATATAATACATTTCCGTTACGGAATCTTAATGTTCCATCATTACTTACTCCTGAACCTGCTGTCTTTCCTAAAATAATTCCATAATTATCCGGAAGAACTGCTCCTACAGTTGTAACATTACTCCACTTTCCTGACTTAGTGAAGTCATACGTAGTTGTTGTCTTTGTAATCTCAGGTTCTGCAGCTTTTACACTTAAAAGCCCTGTCAGACCTGAAGGCATTGCTGTCACCGCAAGCAATGCTGTAAGAACAACAGCCATAACTCTTTTTAATGAACGAAATTTCATTAATAAAGCCCTCGCTTTCCCTTTTTTTTACATAGCTTTTACAAAGCTTTTGTAATGACAAGGCTATCACACTTATACCAGGTGTTCTACCTATTTTTAGAGGAAGTTAGTATTGATTACAGTTTTTTTTAGGTTTATAATATAATATATTACAAAGCAACAAAAAAAGCTGTTATATAATTTGGTCATTTTTAACAAAACAATTAAGAGCACTCTGTGCAATTTTCCAAAGTCAGCACAGAAGCCGCATTTTACATTTATAAAATAAAAGGAGGACTTATGGCTTCACCAAACAGATTTGAAATATCAGAACAGACACATAGTGCTAATTTTGCAATGTATAACTTTCATTCCCATTCATGGTATGAAATTTTTTATCTGCAATCCGGACAATGCACATTTTATATACAGGACAGGACATATCTGATGAACGAAGGCGATATTGCAGTTATCCCTCCTGATATCCCTCACAAAACAGCATATCTTGCAGAAGTAAATAAAAGATTATGCATAGAATTTTCCGCAAACTACATACAGCCTGTTATTTCCATGTTCGGAAATGAAACTCTTGACAGCCGGCTCTTTACAGTTCTTCATAATAGCACTGAAAACACGGCTTTTCTTGATTCACTTATCCTTAATATGATAAATGAACATAAGCAGCGTGATTATATAAGTCCTGCATTTTTAAATGTTTATTTTCAAGAATTTATACTGCGTCTCATGCGTGGAAGTATCCCGCTTGACGGACGCACGATTGATTTTAATAACTCAAGCAATACAATGCAGCTTGCCGTTGATTATATTAATGAAAATTTTCAGAGCCGGCTCACACTCTCAGATATTGCAGAACGTTTTCACCTGAATCCGTCATATTTTTCAAAGCGATTTAAGACGGTAATCGGAACCGGCTTTAAAGAATACATCAATAATCTTCGTATAACAAAATCAGAAAAAATGCTGCTTGAGACTAATAAAAATATTACAGAAATTGCGTTTGAATGTGGATTTGAAAACAGTAATTATTACGGAGATGCATTTAAACAAAAAAATGGTGTTTCACCTACCGAGTACCGGAAACTTAAAGGAAATATCAAATAAAAATATACGATTTTATTCTTGACACATTACTTCTGCAATGATAATATTTTACAAAACATGGTTCATGAATAATCTTTTTTGAACCGAATATAATTAAATATGACTGTTATTTTATTATCAATATCAGGGAGTAGTCCACATCTTAATTAATATAGATGTTGTGCCGTTCGTCATCCCGCTGCTTACAGCCGGTCGGCACACTTATGGTGACAAGACTTTTATTGCATATGTATATATGATGTATAACTATTGTATACATCTATGTATTTGTGCAATAAAAGTCTTTTTTTATACTCTTTTTTGATATGTAATAAAAATGTAACTTGCAGCCATAGCCGCAAAGAAAGGAGTTTTATGAAAACAAAAAATTATTGGTCCCTTGCATCTGCTGATATTATCAGTGAACTTGGCTCAGGTCCGGACGGACTTAGCAGTAATCGTGCCAGACAGCTCCTGCTTGAAAAAGGAGAAAATGTACTTGACGAACAGAAACCCGACAGCATTATAAAAGTGTTTTTCAGCCAGTTTTGTGACCTTTTAATAGTAATACTGCTTATCGCTGCACTTATTTCTATGTTTTCAGGTAATATTGAAAGTACAATTGTAATATTTCTGGTTCTCATAATGAATGCGGTATTAGGAACAATCCAGCATGTCAAAGCACAGCGTTCACTTGAAAGCCTGAAACAGCTCTCATCACCTTCGGCAAAAGTCATACGTGATGGCAGTGTAATTGAAATTCATTCAAAAGACATAGTTCCCGGCGATATTATAATGCTTGAAGCCGGTGACTTAATCGTTGCCGACTGCCGTATCATAGAAAGTTTTTCCCTGCAGGTAAATGAAAGTGCTCTCACAGGTGAATCTGCCAATGTTGACAAATTTAATGATATCCTCGATAATGACACGCCTCTTGCCGACCGCACAAACATGGTCTATTCCGGCAGTCTGGTAACATACGGAAGAGCCAGAGTAATCGTTACATCAACCGGCATGGATACTGAAATCGGAAATATCGCAGGTCTTATGAATTCAGTTAAAGAAAGAAAAACTCCTCTTCAGGTCAGCCTTGATGATTTCAGCAAAAAACTTGCCATAATGATTATGATTATATGTGGACTGGTATTTGCCTTATGTCTTGTGCGTAAAATGCCTATGCTCGATTCAATGATGTTCGCTGTTGCACTTGCAGTTGCTGCTATTCCTGAAGCATTAAGTTCTATCGTTACAATCGTCCAGGCTATGGGAACACGCAAAATGGCAAAAGAAAATGCAATTATTAAACAATTAAAAGCTGTTGAAAGTCTTGGCTGTGTATCCGTAATATGCTCCGATAAAACAGGCACACTTACACAGAATAAAATGACTGTGCAGAATATCTACATCAACTCCGAAGAAATATCACCTGAACAGCTTGACATTGCCCTGCCGCTTCACCGGTATCTTCTTTATGATGCAATACTTACAAACGATTCATGCATAACCGATGGCAAATGTATTGGAGATCCTACTGAATCGGCACTCCTTGAAATGTTAAAAAAAGTACCTTTTGACGGTACTGACAACTCATTTAATGAAAATCACATACGCAATCACATGCAGCGTATTGAAGAACTGCCATTTGACTCTGTAAGAAAGCTGATGAGCACCAAATACTATATTCACAATGTTCCTACTGTCCTCACAAAAGGCGCAGTGGATGTACTGTTAGACCGCTGCAGTTTTATACGTGATAATGATGGCGTCCGCAAAATAAATAGCAGCGATATAGATTCTATAAAACAGCAAAATGAAGTTTTTTCAAGAAAAGGCCAGCGTGTCCTTGCTTTTGCATACAAAGAATGCCATGAGCCACTTAATTTTGAGAATGAAAATGACTTTATTTTTATCGGTCTTATATCAATGATTGACCCGCCGCGTCCAGAGGCAGTGCAAGCGGTAAAAGATGCACGCCGTGCCGGAATAATGCCAGTTATGATTACCGGCGACCATAAAATAACTGCCACTGCAATCGCCGAAGCTATCGGAATATTCAGACAGGGTGACATTGCTGTAACAGGAAGTGAGCTTGATTCAATGAGCGATGAAGAACTTGATTCAAAGCTTGAAAAAATAAGTGTTTATGCCCGTGTATCACCTGAAAACAAAATTCGTATTGTTGAAAGATGGCAGAACAAAGGTCGTATTGTTTCAATGACCGGCGATGGCGTAAACGACGCACCGGCACTTAAAAAGGCTGATGTTGGTGTTGCCATGGGAATTACAGGTACAGAAGTTTCCAAAGATGCATCCGACATGATTCTTGCTGATGATAATTTTGCAACTATTATAAAAGCAGTGACAAACGGCAGATGTGTTTACCGCAATATCCGCAATGCAATACTGTTTCTTTTATCAGGAAACATGGCAGCCATACTCGCTGTACTGTATACATCAATTGCCGGTCTTCCTGTTCCTTTTGCTCCTGTACAGCTTCTGTTCATTAATCTGCTCACAGATTCGCTTCCGGCAATCGCAATTGGAATGGAACCGGTTGACGACTCACTGCTTGATGAAAAACCGCGTGATCCTTCACAGGGAATACTCACAAAATCATTCCTTTTCAGGATTATCGGTCAGGGATTTCTTATTGCAATCGCAGTAATGACAGCTTATTATCTGGGATACAACAATTCCGTTTTTGCACAGGGTGCACAAACAGCAGCCAATCCTGCACTTGCAATGACTATGGCATTTGCAACGCTTACTCTTGCAAGACTTTTTCATGGTTTTAACTGCCGCACTGACAAACCAATTTCAAAAGCAGGACTTTTCTCGAATATTTACAGCGTAAGTGCTTTTTGTGCCGGTGTATGCCTGCTCATCATGGTATTAGCCATCCCGTTTCTGGGAACACTGTTTTCTGCTGTAACCCTTTCAAAGATGCAGCTGCTTCAAATTATAATTCTTGCTTTTGTTCCTACAATGACTATACAGATTTTAAAATCTGTCTCATATATGATTAAAAATCACTGATAAAAACAGGACTGTTGCTTTGATTGATTTAAAACAATCACAACAACAGTCCCATTCTTTTTCAATTCTTATTTAATTTACACATTAAGATGTGACAAAAATGCTTTTGTTCTCTCATTTTGAGGATTACCGATTACTTCCTCGGCACTACCCTGCTCAACAATAACTCCACCATCCATAAATATTACCCTGTCTGCAACTTTTCTTGCAAAGTCGATTTCATGTGTAACTATAACCATTGTCATCTTCTCTGCGGCAAGGTCTTTTAATACTTTAAGAATTCCGGCTGTTATTTCCGGGTCAAGTGCCGATGTAGGCTCATCAAAAAACAGAATCTGTGGATTCATTGCCAGTGCCCTTGCAATGGCGACTCTTTGCTGCTGGCCTCCTGATAACTGGCTCGGATAACTGTCCTCTTTACTCTCAAGTCCAACTTTTTTAAGAAGTGCTCTTGCTGTCTTTTCTGCTTCTTCCTTTGACTTTCCCTGAACATGTACAGGTGCATCAATAATATTTTTCAATACTGTATAATGTGGAAAAAGATTGAAATTCTGAAACACAAGACCAAACTGGCTCTTCACTTCAAGCATTTCTTTCTTGCCAACATATGAAGTGTTCTCATCAGGTTTATTTGTTGTGGCATATTTTCCCCCATAACAAAGAGTTCCTTTATCCATTGTTTCAAGAAGTGTGGCACATCTTAAAAATGTTGATTTTCCTGAACCTGAAGGTCCGATTATCGCCACTACTTCACCTTTATTAACATCTAACGAAATATCTTTAAGCACTTCAAGCCCGCCAAAGCTTTTCTGCACATTTTTCATTTCAAGCAGCTTCATATACTCATCCTTCCTGTGCATTTACACAATGCACATCTTAAATAATCACAAATAATCTTAATACTTCATTTTGTTTTCAAGTTTCTCCATGCCATATGCAACTACAAAGTTAAATATGTAATAGAAAAGACCTGCAACAAAAAGTGGCATAATGCTTGTCTGTGCTGCCGCAATCTGTTTTGCAAGTGTAAACATTTCTGTGTATGCAAGTGCAAATGCAAGCGATGTATCTTTTACAAGTGTAATTACTTCATTTGTAACCGGTGGAAGCACAATTTTTACCATCTGCGGAAAAATAATTCGTACAAATGTCTGTGTTCTTGAATAACCAAGAACTGCTGCTGCCTCATACTGGCCTTTTGGAACCGCTTCTATTCCCGAGCGGTAAATCTCTGCAAAATATGCCGCATAATTAAGTGAAAATCCTATAATTACAGCGTAAAACCTGTAACTGTTAGAAAGTGACATTCCGAAAAGATAATACGGTCCGAAAAATACTACAAGAAGCTGCAGCATAAGCGGTGTGCCACGCATAATTGAAATATATATTCTTGCTATCCAGTTAAGTACTTTTAACTTTGAACGTCTTATAAATGTAATAACAAGTCCAAGCGGAAGTGAGAATATAAGTGTAAGCACAAATATTCCAAGTGATGCAAGCATTCCTGATAAAAGCTGTCTTAATATATCAAGCATATTGTCTAAAAATCCGGTTTTTTCTTTAACAGTATCCTCCGCTTTCATAACAGAATCTGTTCCCGGCTGTCCAAGACATGCAGACTCCTCAAGTCCCCATTTCTGAACAATTGAATTAAACGAGCCATCAGCAAGCATCTCTTCAAGTGTTTCCTGAACCTGATTTCTTAACTGCGTATTGCCCTTCTTAAAGCCAACACCATATTCCTCGCTTGAAACATGCTCGTTAAGAATTGTAAATGTATCACCACGCGACTCAACTTCATACTTTGCAACACCTATATCCATACATACCGCATCTGCAGAACCGGCATCAAGATTAAGAAATGCACTGTTGTAATCTCCAACCTGCTGAAGCGACTTAAAACTTGCTGCAAGCCTGATATTTTCCTCGTCGGCATCTTCTCCTGTAAATGCTGCAAGTGCTGATGAATCAGACTGTACTATAACATTTTTACCTGCAAGATCAGAAAGCTTTGTTATTCCTGAATTTTTCTTTACAACCACAACCTGTGAATTGTCTACATAAGCAGTTGACCACGTATATTCCTTTTCACGTCCGTCCATTGTAAAACCGTTCCAGATACAGTCAATCATACCTGAATTAAGTTCCATATCCTTGCTTTCCCATTCAATAGGTTGCTTTACAAGTGTCCAACCATTTCTTGAACATACCTCTGCTACAAGGTCAAGGTCAAATCCGACATACTCTCCGCTGTCATCTTTGTATCCATACGGCGGAAATTCCGCATCAAAACCTACCGTAAATGTATCCCCGCTGTTTTTTGCCACGTTGCTGTCATTCTTTTTACTGCCGCAGCCGGTAATCACACCTGCCATTACAGCTACAAGAGCCGCAGCCATAATAAGTTTTTTCAAAATCGCCTTCAATTTTTTTCTCCTTTATCAAAAACTATGAGAAATACTTCCCGTCGGCTTCCATAAACCGCCCTGTGCACACAGAACAAAGAGTCACTTTGTGACTCTTTGCGCGCCCATGTGGGCACGCAAGTGCATCTTCATCTCCACATGGGTCGCATCCCCGCGGAGCGTTTTTACTTTATAGGAAATGCAATTTCCTATAAAGTAAAATAAGCTGTGGCACTATACTGCCACAGCTGCCACCATTCAGATATTAATTATCTCCTAATACCTTTTTTGCTTCGTCATACGAATCCATATGTATGTATATATCACACTTCATGTTCTTACTATTGTCCAGGAACTTCAGTAAACCTGAATGCGTTTTCCATTTTTCATAATAGGAAATATTATTCTTCCGTAAGACCTTTTCTATCTTCTTGCATTCTTCAGGTGATACATCCGAACGCAGAACCCGCTCATTCGTACCAAATTCTGCCATATTAAAACGCCTCTTTCTCATTTATTGTTATTAAATAATAACATATTGTTCATAAAAAATCCATATAAAATGACTTAATTATATAAACAATATTTTCCGTGTATGCACAGTCTACAGCCTGTTTCCCGCATACATAATAAACGCCGGCTAAAGAATTAATCTTACAAGCCGGCGTCTGAGTCAATATAATATTATATTTGTATAAATCTACTATTATTCAACTGTGTAAATCCAGCCCTTAGGAGCTTCAATCTTACCCATCTGGATACCTGTAAGAGTATCGTAGAGCTTCTGGATTGTAGGACCCATCTTCTCCATTCCGCTAGGTAAACAGATTTCTTCGCCATGATTTACAATCTTGCCTACAGGTGAGATAACTGCAGCTGTACCGCAAAGACCACATTCAGCAAAGTCTTTAACTTCATCGAATAATACTTCTCTTTCTTCAACTTCAAGTCCAAGGTATTCCTTAGCAACATGAATAAGTGAACGGCGTGTGATTGAAGGAAGGATACTGTCAGACTTAGGTGTTACAACCTTGCCATCCTTTGTTACGAAGATAAAGTTAGCTCCGCCTGTCTCTTCAACTTTTGTTCTTGTTGCAGGGTCAAGGTACATATTTTCTGCATAACCTTCTTCATGTGCTGTAACAATAGCATGAAGGCTCATTGCATAGTTAAGACCTGCTTTGATATGACCTGTTCCGTGAGGTGCTGCTCTATCGAAATCAGAAACTTTGATTGTGAGAGGCTTAGCACCACCCTTGAAATAAGGTCCAACAGGTGTAACAAGAATTCTGAACTGATATTCATCAGCCGGCTTAACACCAATAACAGGATTACTACCAAACATATATGGACGAATGTAGAGAGACGCACCTGAACCAAATGGAGGTACCCATGCATCGTTAGCCTTAACAGTCTTTGCAACTGCTTCTACAAACTTATCTTCAGGATAAACCGGCATCTCAAGTCTGCGGCATGAGTTTGCCATTCTCTCAGCATTCATATCAGGACGGAAAATGACTACATGACCGTCTTGTGTTGTATATGCTTTCATTCCTTCAAAACATGTCTGTGCATACTGAAGCACGCCTGCACATTCGCTAATCACGACCTTATCATCTTCTGTAATGACACCGTCATCCCATGCTCCATCTTTGAAATTTGCAACAAATCTCTTGTCAGTCTTCATGTAACCAAAACCGAGATTTGACCAGTCAAGATTTTTCTTTTCCATCTTTATTACTTCCTTTCATAAATACTTACACGTATTTTAATACGATACTATACTAAAGTCAACAACATTATCAGCTTAATTATTCCCTGTCAAGCACTGACTGATAAAATGTAAAATAGTCTTCTCTCTTATCAGCTGTAAATGCAATGGCAGTTCTTGGATGCTGGTTCTGCTGGCCGGTAAGCATGTACTGCACATCACATCCCCATACAACACCTGATTTTTTCAGTGGAAGAATTCTGTTTTCAATAAACTTAAGAACAGGATTCAGGCTGTACTTAGGATTTCTTAAAAATCCTAGAAGGAGTTCCATATAGCAGTTTCCTGCCCCTCTTCCCATACCGCTCATTGTCGCATCAAGATAACTTACACCGAAGGCACATGCTTCAATTGTATTTGCAAATGCAAGCTGCTGGTTATTATGTGCATGAATACCAACTTTCTTTCCTGCTGCTTCTGCAACCTTAATGTACTTATCAGCATATCTTCTTATCTGTTCAGGGTAAAGTGAACCATAGCTGTCAACAAGGTAAATAACATCTGCCTTGCTCTTTGAAAGCAAATCAAGTGCCAGATCAAGCTCACTTTCCTGTGCAGTAGAAACTGCCATAATATTTATTGTTGTCTCATATCCCATATCAGCACAGTAATTAATCATCTCAACTGCTGCCGGGATAGTATTTACATATGTCGCAATACGAATCATATCAATTACACTGTCTTTTTTCGGAATGATATCCTTTTTATAATCAGTTCTTCCGACATCCGCCATAACCGAAATCTTCATGTCAGTATCATTATCACCGACAATATCTCTTATATCCTGCTCATCACAGAACTTCCACTTGCCAAATTCATTCACGTCAAACAAATCCTTTGAAGCCTTATAACCGAACTCCATATAATCAACGCCTGCGGCAGCATTTGTTTTATATAAATCTTTTACAAATTCATCATCAAAATAAAAATTATTAACAAGACCTCCGTCTCTTATTGTGCAGTCAACAACCTTGATGTCTGGTCTGAACGAAATTAATTCACCTTTCTGTTGCATAAAAAAATCCTCCGTATGTTTTTGCTTTACCATGCGTATTTCACCATGACGCCTAATTTAATTGATACGTCTGTGTTTTTCACTTTAAAGCGTTAAATTGATATAAGTATACCACTTTAAATCGAAAAGTCAAAACATTTATAAGCTTTTTTTATTAAAGTTGAAGTTTATTCTGCATAAGTTTGAGCATTTCTTTAATACCTGTAAGATATTCTCCAGCATTATTGTATTTCTTTTTTGTCACACGCCAGATAAACTGCGGCTGTGAACCGCTTACAAGCTTCATTGCCCCTCCGAAGCTGTCAATAAAATCCGGAATTGCCTCTGTATTTATTTCTGCCTTAGGATAAACTTTCATAACTGTCTTATAACAACCTGACGGTCCATCCTCAATAGTTCCTTTCATTTCCATAATTCCGATTTTATGAGCCATTGACTTAATGAGGGCAATATTTAAAAGATTAACTGCCGGTGTGCTTAATGAACCATATCTGTCTACAAGTTCATCTTTCATGTCGCTTAATTCTTCCTCGCTCTCAATAGCTGCAATACGTTTATAAATATCAAGCTTCTGATATTCACTTTTGATATATGTCGAAGGAATATAGGCATCCACAGACAAATCAACATTCGTTTCAAAACTATATTCGTTCTTAATTCCTTTTAAGTCATTAACGGCTTCATTTAACATTTTACAGTACAAATCATAACCTACTGCTGCCATGTGTCCATGCTGGCTCTTTCCGAGAACATTTCCCGCTCCCCTGATTTCAAGGTCTTTCATTGCAATCTTAAATCCTGAACCAAAATCAGAAAACTCTCTTATCGCAGAAAGCCGTTTCTCGGCAACCTCTGTAAGCATCCTGTCTCTTCTGTATAAAAGAAATGCATATGCCGTCCTGTTGCTTCTACCGACACGCCCGCGTAGCTGATAAAGCTGCGAAAGCCCAAATTTATCGGCATCCTCTATAATCATCGTGTTTACATTGGAAATATCCATGCCCGTCTCAATGATAGTTGTCGAAATAAGCACATCTATATCACCATTGATAAAATCGACCATAATCTTTTCAAGTTCACGCTTTTCCATCTGACCATGGGCAAATGCCACATTTGCCTGCGGAACAAGTTCCTGGATGTGTGCAGCCGCCTCATCTATGCTTCTGACACGATTGTATACATAATACACCTGCCCGCCTCTTGCAAGCTCTCTGTTTATCGCTTCGCGAATCATCTCGTCGTTATGTTCCGTCACGAATGTCTGAATCGGTACTCTGTCTACAGGCGGTTCTTCAAGCACACTCATATCCCTTATTCCGACAAGGCTCATGTGAAGCGTTCTTGGTATCGGCGTTGCACTGAGCGTAAGAACATCAATATTATTTTTCAGTTTCTTGATTTTTTCCTTGTGTGCCACACCAAAACGCTGCTCCTCGTCTATTATGAGAAGTCCGAGGTCTTTGAATTCTACATCTTTTGAAAGCAGACGATGAGTTCCTATAACAACATCGACAAAACCTTTCTTCAAATCAGCAAGCGTTTCTTTTATTTCTTTGTTGGTTCTGAAACTTGAAAGCTGTGCAACTTTAAGAGGAAAATTTTTCATTCTCTGCTCAAATGTATTGAAATGCTGCTGTGCAAGAATTGTCGTCGGCACAAGGTAAGCAACCTGTTTTCCTTCCTGTACAGCCTTAAATGCCGCACGTATGGCAACTTCGGTTTTTCCGTATCCGACATCGCCACATATAAGTCTGTCCATGATTCGTGTGCTTTCCATATCCGCCTTAGTATCAGCTATGGCATTAAGCTGGTCATCAGTCTCCTCATATGGGAACATTTCTTCAAATTCTTTCTGCCATACAGTGTCAGGTCCAAATGCATAACCCTTCTGGTTCTGTCTTATTGAATAAAGTTCCACAAGATCCTTTGCTATCTCCTCAACAGCTCCGTGAACCTTTGCTTTGGTCTTATTCCACTCGACACTTCCAAGTTTATTCAACTTAGGCTTCTTTTCCGTGTCTGATGCAGCATATTTCTGAAGCCTGTCAAGCTGTGTGGCAAGAACGTACAGATTGCTGTTCCCGGCGTACTCTATCTTGATATAATCTTTTTCAACGCCCTCAACAGTAATCTTTTCAATTCCCTTGTATACACCAAGTCCGTGCATTTCATGGACAACATAATCACCGACATTAAGTTCGTTAAATCCGGCAATTGACCTGCCTTCGTATTTCTTCTTCTGCTTCTTTCTTGTACGGCTCGTAAATATATCATTTTCAGTAATGATTACAAAACCAATAAGCGGATATTCAAAGCCACGATGGATATTTCCATACGTAACCATAACAGTTCCCGGCATTATTTCTTTGTCATAATCCTCACTGAAATAGCTCTGCGTGCCCAGCTCCTCTAAATCTGCTACAATTCTTGCCGCCCTCGTTCTTGAATTGCACACAAGGACAACTCTGTACCCTGTTCTTTTATATTTATTAATATCATCTGCAAGATACTCAAAGCTGTTATTATAAGAACTTATGCTTCTCGCATCAATTCTCAGATAATCTGCCGGTTTTAACATTTTCGGCTTGTAATCAAGTGACGATAAAAGCATAAGCCTTGAAGACTGCATATTTTTGTAAACTTCTGCAATCGGACGCATAAGCTTTGTCTGGCTTGCAACGACATATCCGCCTTCAAGACGGTTCTTCATGCTCTCTTCATACTCATATGAGATGAGTTCCATTCTCTCCATAATCCTGTCTGGCTCATCAAGCACAAAAACTGTTTCATCTTTTGAAAAATAGTCTGTGAACCCTTCTATCTCATCAGTAAATGACAGTATGAATTTACTGTAATCTCTCGTTCTTTCAAAATCAGCATATGCATGTCTTAATCTGTTACATGCATCCATCTCCTGCTGTGTCTTTTTCTTCTTATCATTTCCAAGCGTAACAAGCTGCTTTTCAACTTCATCTTTTACTTTTTCAAATCCCGCATCTATTTCATCCTCAGATAAAATCCACTCTGTCGCCGGAAATACGTCGTATGTCTGTATTTTTTCAACTGAACGCTGGCTCTCCACGTCAAAAAAACGTATTGAATCGATTTCATCATCCCACAATTCAATACGCACCGGAGTCTCATCCGTATATGAAAATATATCTATTATTCCGCCACGGACCGCAAACTGCCCCTGTCCGTCAATCATCGGAACTCTTGTATATCCGATTCCTACAAGCTTAGAAATAAGCTTTTCCGTATCAATAATATCACTATTTTTAAAATGAATTATATTATCACGGTATCTTTGCAGCGGCATAAGCATATCAACACATCCGTCAATTGTAGTAATAACGGTAATGTTTGTCTTATTATCTTGTGCTGCAATAATTTTTTGTATACATCTTAACCGTTCACCCGCAAGCTGATTACCATGGACATCAGCACTGTAAAATATGAAATCTTTCGCAGGATAGTATATACTCGATTTATCAAAAAATCGTGAATCCTCCTGCATTTCGCGTGCTTTTGCCTCGTCACTCGTTATTATAAGACGAAATCTGTAATCATTTACGGCAGCATGAACAAGATGAATTTTCTGGGTATCTATGCAGCCGCTTATCATAACCGGCTGCCCTGTAACTTCAAAATCTTTCTTTAACTGTTCTATTCCCGCCAACTCAGAAAGCGGTGCATAAAATGTCTTCATTTATATAACTCCGTTATTTTATAAATTTGTATTTGTATAACTAAAA